>MDTB01110816.1_pt1 | contig 47765 bp, 36 predicted proteins | sample 811161 | NCBI WGS metagenome assembly MDTB01 (sample SAMN05326650, study PRJNA326480) | marine metagenome | isolation source: seawater | place: Mediterranean Sea | collected 2009 | reverse complement strand
GAACTTCGTTTTTCTGGGCATGCTCTCCCAACATAAGAATTGAACGACCAAATGATTTACCAGATGAAAGACAATCCATCCATGCAACTGAGTAAGTTGAATCTTGGCTTTCATAAAAAGATTGGAAGGTTTCGTTTAGATTCATATTTACAACCGTTTTTTGCTTTATCCAACCAGATTCAACTTTTTTTAATTTAATGGAGCATCTAATAATAAAACCTGTCAAACCCATCCCCCCTATAGTCCAGTAGAATATTTCAGAATTTTCATCGGGCGAACATCTTATAACTTCATTTTTTTCATTAATAATTTCTATCCAATTAACGTGATTACCAAATGAACCTTCTTTATTATGGTTTTTACCGTGAACATCACATGCAATAGCACCGCCTAAAGTAACAAACTTTGTCCCTGGAGTAACATGAAGACACCATCCTCTGGGTAAAAAAGTATTAACTATATCTGCGATTAATACCCCTGATTCTGCTATTAAATCACCATTCTCACTATCCCAATGAAGATATCTATTCATTTGTGTAAGGTTGATTGTTAAATTCTTATTAATTGCAGAGTCGCCATAAGATCTACCATTTCCCCTTGGAACATATGAATTGTTTGTTTTAAGAATTTTTATAAGTTCAGATTCAAATTGAGGCATCATCTCTTTAGTTTTAATTTTAGGGAATCTACCCCATCCACTTATTTCCTTCATATCACTGCTGAAAAACGTATTTTTTGTCTAATCTATACTTTAAAAAATATCCAATAGATAATCCAATCATAGCACCAAGTTCACGAGCGAAAGTTGTTGAATAAACAAAATAGAATAAACTCTCCATGCCCCAAAAGATAATTGTTGTAAATAAGCCATTAAATGAATACATAGTAAATTTCTTTGAATTATTTTTTAATGAATGATCAAAATCTTTAAAAATATAATTCTTATCTAAAATATATTTAGAAATTAAACCTGTTAGAGTCCCAAAAACTAGTGCAATAATATAGTTGTCTAAAAATATTAATTCAAGAAAAATTCTCTGAGATGTAAGATTTACGAATATTGCTATTACGCAAAATAGTACGTATTTAAAAAATATATTCATGCATTCAACGAGACTAAAAAGATAATAATTAAACTAGCTAAAGCAATATAACTAGTTTTTGATTTTAAGGCATATTTTACCGGATCATCGTCTATTTGACCCCTTTCTACTTTTAAAAGAGTTTCAAGAATCCAATAAAGCAAAATAATAGGAGCAAACCAAAGAACTCTTGACTCGTTATAAAAAGCAAGTGCTTGCTGCGATTCAATGTATAAACAAATCACTAAAACAGATATGAGTCCAGAAAAGTAGCTTAAATTAGAAATAAAAGAGTTGTCTGAACTCTTATACCCTCTTCCAGATAAAACTTTAGAGCGTTGTCTATTTAATTCTACCCATCTTTTAACAGATGCCAAAAAAAGAAAGAAGAAAACGGCAAAAGTTAGTAACCAATTAGATAAGGTAATATCCAGTAGCGCCCCTCCTGTTATTATCCTCAAGAGATATAAAGATGAAAGAGTCAAAATATCTAAAATAACTATTTTTTTAAGGTATTTTGAGTATGTAAATGTAGCTAATCCATAAAAAAGTAATAACAGTTGAAATGCTTGTGGAAGTCTTATTGATATGCATATAGCAGAAGCTATTAAGAATATAAAGACAATAAATCCCTGAGTAATTGTTAAAGAACCCGATGCAAATGATCTATGCTTCTTTGAACGATGTAATCTATCATTTTCAATATCAAAAAGATCATTGATGATATAAAAAGCAGAGGCAACAAAAGAAAATGCAAAGAACCCACTTAGCAGATATCCAGCCGAATCAGCAAATAGGCTAAGTGATAAAATTGCAGGAATGAAAATGAGTACATTCTTTACCCATTGATGAACTCTTATAGTCTTAATTATTTCTGAGAATATATTTCTCTTTTCACTAGCAATAACTTCAATTGAGTTGTTAATTTTTTTGACTGCTCTAAGAAGGTTTTTGGAAGGGTTTACTAAATAACTTTTTTGAGCTTTTTCCCATATAACTAAATCTGCAAATGAATCTCCAATGTATGCAAATTCTTGGTCAAGAGTTAATTCCTTTATTTTTTTTAGTTTAACTTCGGATTTTAGATTTTCATAAGTAGTACCATAATACCCATCAAAACAACTAAGGTATTCAGCGATTTTTTCAATAGCTTCATGATGAGTAGCAGAAATGAGAAATGTTTTTTTCTCAGGATATTCTTTTTTCCATTGACAGATAATATTAAGGACTTGTTTGTTATAGGGCAAATTTTCTATTGCAATATTTGAATTCTTGTATAAAAATTTTTTTAGACCTACCTTACCTTTTCTTAATAAAACTCCTAAACAAATAACGGGCGCAAATATATTTTGAGAAAAAAAACTTATAAAAGACTCTAACAAATAATCAGTTTTAATTAGAGTTTTATCTAAATCTACAAAAAGCATATCAGAATTAAAATTAGCTCTAAATTTTATCGAGCTATACGTTAGATAACATTTTAACTAAAGAATCTAACAGATGAAGAGTAATAAATTCTTTTTAAACAAATTTAAAATTTATTTCGGGGATTATAAAAGTTAATCTTATATATTCATTTCATTATTAAACTTCCATTTCAAAAGTTCACTGGATAGAACTTTCCTTCTTTAAAGATAAGGTCAAATTATCTTTCTTTGGATCTGTATTTTCTAAATTTAAAAATCTTTTATAACGCTTAAAGTAGCTTTCTGGCTTGCTATTCTTCCATTTTCTTTTAGTAATCTCATAAGTTGAGTATTACATAAAGCATCATCAATATGCTTTAAAGCAGATTTCCTTTAATACATGTAAAGCATAAAGAAAAAATTTACTGAAAATGATTTAATCTTAATCTATGCTTAAAACCTAATTTTTATTTGATGAATTTAAGGAAATTTCAAAATAAAAAAATTCAAATATTTCTAGATATTACAGCAATTCTTCTATGTGGTTTTTTTGTTACAGCATTGGTAATTAACTATGAATCCTCAAATTCTTTTATAGGAATGGATTCTTATTACTATGGGCTTCTGTATAAATCAAGCAATCTAAGTTTATTGCCTGAAGGTGTTGAAAGAGGTTCTTTACCACAATATCCTTTTTACTTCTTTGAATTGGTTGGCAAATTATCAAGGATTCTAGGCATATTTGGATTAGGGAATATTCAGGAATTTGCAGCATTTTTGGCAGGATGTTTGTCTGCCTTTATTTCAATGATTTTAACTAGAAGTTTTTTATCAAGAATGACTTCTAGATTGGCAGGATTTTATATGTTTATATTGATTCTTATAAATAGTAAGATTTCTATAATTTGGCCAGGAATTAATAATGATGTGATTATGCAAAAACCGCACGAATTATTTGCTGGTGTTACCATCATTCCTCTCTTAATAGCATATTCATTGTTCATAAAAGGTGAATTTAAAAATAAAAAAAGTGGACTGATAATTGGTCTATTAACAGCTTTCGTTTGTGGTTCATATTTGCCATTTTTTATTCCGTTGATTCCTGCATATTTAATATTAAGTTTTAGAGATAAAAAAATAATTTGGGAGAAAGTTTTATCTTTTTCAACTTATTTTTTTGTTGGAATGATACCTTTCTTAATTTTTCTTGGAATACCAGCAATTATTTCAGGTGGTTCTCCAGCAGAAAATTTTTCCCCGATATATGCAAATAAATACCTTTTTGAATATATATCAACAAAAGATTTATTTTTTATCATTATTGTATTAATAAGTCTAATTTACTCTAAAAAAACATTACAAAATTTTAATGATAATTTGATTAGTAATAATGTTATTAAAACAATTTTAGTTTCAATATTTTCATTAATAATTACGCACTCTTTAATAATTTATTTGATCTCTAATAATATTCTAGAATTTGTTTATCCTATAAAACTTGTTAATATTTTCCCATTATCTATAAGTTGGTTAATCATTATAATCTTTGATAATTTATTTATAAATATATTAAAAAAGAATTCTAATTTTTCTTTAATCTTGATAATTGCTTTATGCATTTCTATTTATTCATTTGAAAGTTTGTATTTCGTTAAAAATTATAATTATGAAATTACTACTGCTAAATCAATGACTGCAGCAAGAAAAATAAATATAGAGGACAAAATACAAGAAAATAAATTTGCCAAAATATTCAATAAAAATGGATTTTATTTGGGTACGGGTGAGTTGCGTTTTTTGGATTACTATACAAAAATGGATAATTATATTATTTATAATTCTTCTTATAGATCAACTTATATTGACTTTGACAAACGATTTGAAAATCTAAAAAAAGTATTTTCTTCCAAAAAATTATCAAATATTTCCCAATTCCTCCGAAATGAAAATATAAAAGTTTTAGCATTTTATTTTGATGAAAATGACATTACAGAATTTGATGCCACTTTCTATAATGATGAAGACAAATTACCTTCTATTAGAAAATCTTTTGTAATAGAGAGAAATTTAATTGACGAATTTATAAAACAGGGGTATGCCAATGCCTATAATCTTTCAAATAATGAATTTATTTTAATTGTTAATTAGAAATGAATAAATTAAAAAATCAAGATATGATATTTGTTTTTAAAAATGAATCTTTAAAAAAAAGTTTTATGAGAAGAAAATCTAAACTTAATTTTCTACTTTCAAAAGAATTTTCTTCAGTTTTCTTCATTTTGGATAAGATTATTTATAAGTTAAGAATTTATAATAGAATTTTTAATTTATTTTCTGAAATTGTTCAAAATATTTTTAATGAAAATATAAGATACGCTAAAGAATTTGGTCACTCTCATAAATTCATAAAGCTTAATGAAAGGATAAAAGAAGAAATGAAAGAATCATTTTTAATAAAGTAAAACTTTTACTAATAATGGATATAAATAAATTAGAAAAAAAATCTCAGATAATAAAAATAGATTCAAGTAAATTCAAAGATCTTTTGAATATAACTTCCAAAGATATCGAAATATTCACCTGTCCATTTTCAGAAGAAATTATTTTATTGCTAAATATAGAAAAATTAGAAAAAAATTTCAAAATAAAGAATCTTTTATTAGCAACACAATTTATTATTTTCAATAAATCAATTTTTTTTAAAGATCATAAAAATAAATTTTCTTGGTGGGCTGGATTAACCTTAAATTTAGGAATAAAAAGCGATAAACATGAAAAAATTTGTTGTTATTATCTAAATCCAAAATGGCAAGAGTATTTGTCTTTTAAAAGACAAATTAAGTTTATATTTACAAATGATAAAAAACAAGAAATTGCCTTTTTTAATTTAAAGAAAAATAGGTTTAATAAATCCATTAATTTGGAGAAATCCGCAAATCTTCAAGATTTAAATTTCCAAACAAAAGAAATTAACTCCTCTGATTTCGATAATTTAAAAGAAATTTCTAAAAATTCTTTTTCTCCAATCAGTGATTTATACATAAATCCAAAATTACTTTTAATTAATGAAATTATATTCCCAATTAAGTCAAATTTTTTTTGGAATGAAAAATTTAAATATGTAAAATTAGATGAACTACAAGACGAATCTAATTCAAATATTTTATTAAAGGATAATTTATTTAAAAAAATAATTAGACAAGAGGAAAATTATCCAGTGCCTGATTATAAAAATAGAATAAGAGTTGAGAGTCATATCGCAAAAAATGAAAGAGATGATTTAGGTTTAGGTTTTAGGGAAAGAGGTCAACTTAAGTTTCAATATATATATTCAATTTATAAAAGATTTGGTTATAGAAATTTGCAGAATAGCAATGTACTTGATTGGGGTTGTGGTTGTGGTTCAATAGCAAGATATATGATCAGTGGCTGTAAAAACTTTTTTGGGATAGATATTGATCCTGTAAATATTGATTGGTGTAAAAAAAACTTAGATAAGGATGCTAATTTTGATTTAGTTCATTTTTTTGACAGATTAGATTTTCTAGAAGATAATTCATTAGATTTAATTTATGCTTTCAGTGTAATGACCCATCTAATTCCTCCTCATCAAGATCACTGGATAGGTTGTTTAGCAAAAAAATGTAGAGGAATTATATTATTAAGTATTCATGGGCAAGGATATCATCAGTCTAAATATATATTATCTGAAGATTTAATAGTTGATGAGGTTACTCAGTTGTCTATTGAATCAGAAACGAGAAGCTTTAAGGCAAATTATGATATCAGAGATGTAAATAGCCAAGGATTTTATACTGACGTTTCTAATTCATATAAAGATATTATTAAAAGATGGAGTAAATATGTTGATGTACTTTCAATACAAAATTTCGGCCATGATTGGGTTATTTGCAGACCAAAATGATAAATAAAAATATAATCTAAATTAATAAACCAAATGGTTCGAAATTTTTAGAGTTTTAAGAATTATATTTTCAAATAGTTAATAACAAAATTTAAAGTTTGAGAAAATTTTGAAATAATTTTTTATTAAAAAAGAATAAATAATGACTTATAAAAGACTTTAATTTCTGATTTAAATAAGATTTTAATTTTTTGATAATAAATCTTAGAAAAATATTAAAGATTAAGATTAATTATTTTTTTCTTATTTAGTAGATTTGTATTTATATATTGTTTAGAAAGAGGTTTAAATGAAAAATATTCTGATTACTGGAGGAGCAGGATATATAGGGAGTCATATATGCATAGAATTATTAAATGCAAATTATAATCCAATAATTATTGATAATTTTTCAAATAGTAGTGAAAAAGTAATAAAAAGGATTGAAAAAATAACTCAAACAAAAATTAAATTTTTTAAATGTAATTTAGGAGATAAAAAAAAACTAATTGACATAATAAAATTTTTCAATTGTGAGGCTGTATTACATTTATCAGGAAGAAAATATGTCAATGAGTCTACAAATAAACCTTTACTTTATTACTTTAATAACGTTAGTGAGACAATAAGTTTACTTGAAGCAATGATAGCAACTTCATTAAAAAAGATCATTTTTAGTTCTTCTGCGACGATTTATGGTAAACCAAAAAATTTACCCATTTCTGAAAATCATCCTTTATCTCCAGAAAATGTTTACGGGGAAACAAAATTAATAATAGAGAATATGTTGAAAAATGTTTTTAATTCAGACAAGGCATGGAAAATATGTATTTTAAGATATTTTAATCCCGTAGGAGCACACGAAAGCGGATTAATAGGTGATAATCCACAAAATATACCAAATAATATAATGCCTTACATTTGTCAGGTAGCTATTGGTAAAAGAGAAAAATTAAAGATTTGGGGGAATGACTACGATACAATAGATGGAACAGGCATCAGAGATTATATTCATGTTGTTGATTTAGCTAAAGGACATATTAAAGCTTTGGAGAAGCTACAAACTTTTGATTTCACTGAAATTAACTTAGGAACTGGAAGAGGATATTCTGTGCTTCAATTAATAAATTCATTCGAAAAAGTAACCAGGAAAAATATTAACTTTGAATTCAAGGAAAGAAGGATTGGTGATATTGATATTAATTATGCAAATCCTCAAAAAGCAAAAAATTTACTTGATTGGGAAGCTCAATTTGATATCGATAGAATGTGTGAAGATTCCTGGAGATGGCAAATAATGAATCCTGAAGGTTTAAATTAAAAATATATAAAACATTTTAAATCACTTATTTAAATTAAATCTTTTTGATTATATAGACAATTTTTTTAATAGAATTTAAGTGAAAACCATGCCTTAAACCAAAATGAGTAAGTATAAATTATACTGAAAGAAAAAAAATAACTTGTACATTTACTGTAAATTTTCAAAAAGAAAATTTTTAATTAACACTAAACAAATATAATTATTTCCGGTTGTATTTTAATACATATTTCATCCAGACTAGTACTATTAAAAATCAATTGGCTCTATATATTATAATTTTAAACGAATATTATGAGGGATTGATTTTTATGCTAAGAATTCTTGTTACGGGTAATCAAGGTTATATAGGCCCAGTTGTCTCTAAGATTATCAAAGAAGAAATTCCAAATGTATTTTTAATAGGAATTGATACTGGTTTTTTTTATTCATGCAATACTTGTTTTGGAAGACATGGAGATAATTATTATGATTTGCAGATAAATAAAGATGTACGAGATATTAGTGCTGATGACATAAAAGATATTGATTCAATAATACATTTAGCGGCTATTTCAAATGATCCGATGGGTAAAGAATTTGAGTCAATAACAAGAGAGGTAAATCAAGAGGCAACTTTTAGTTTAGCCAAATTAGCTTCTGAAAACGGAGTAAAAAGTTTTACTTTTGCTTCAAGCTGCAGTATGTATGGTGCTGGAGGGAATAAGGCAAAAGTTGAAAGTGATGAAACTAATCCTTTGACAGCATACGCAAAATCAAAAATTGGTGTCGAAAAGAATTTAGTTGAGAGCTTATCTTCATCAGAGATGAAAATTACTAATTTAAGGTTTTCTACTGCTTGTGGCGCTTCTGATAGATTGAGATTAGATCTTGTTTTAAATGATTTTGTAGCTTCAGCTTTAAAATTTAATCATATTGATATCCTTAGCGATGGAAGTCCTTGGAGACCATTGATCGATGTAAAAGATATGGGAAGGGCAATAGTATGGTCGATTATTCGAGATGAAACAACTGTAAATCCTTTAAGCATAAATGTTGGTGCAAACGAATGGAACTATCAAATAAAAGATCTAGCTTTAGCAGTTGGAAGTATCCTTGAAAAGGCTAGTATAAATATTAATAATGATGCAATGCCTGATAAAAGAAGTTATAGCGTAGACTTCTCCTTATTTAAGAAATTAGCAGGGGAATTTTATCCTCGAAATACACTTGATCAATCGATTAAAGAACTAATTGATGTGTTGAGAAAAGTTGAATTACCTAAAGAAGGATTTCGTGAGATAGGACTTTTTAGGTTAAATCATATTAAAAATCTCAAAAATGATGGATATCTATCTGATAATCTAAGATGGATTTAATTAAACAAAATGGTTTATATTAATTGGAGAGATACAAATAATAATATTATTGATGGTGCCTTTCAGGTTAAGCCAAAGAAAATAGAAGATGAAAGAGGGTTTTTCTCTCGTTTAATTGATAAAAAAGTCCTTGAAGAAAAATTAAATTATAAAGTTGATTTTATTCAAGTAAACAACTCTTTATCTGTTCTAAAAAATACTTTTAGAGGTTTTCACTTGCAATTAGGAAAACATTCTGAAACTAAGGTAGTAAGATGTATATCAGGTAAAGTTATTGACTATATTTTAGATTTGAGACCTAAAAGCAAAACATTCTTAAATATTGGCTATATCGAGTTAAATCCCATTGATCGAAATATTGCAGTTCTTCCAAAAGGATGTGCCCATGCTATTCGCACAATAGAGCCTAATTCTGAGGTTATATATTTAGTTGATAATGAATATAATCCATTATCCGAATTTGGGGTTAGATACAATGATAAAATCCTCAAAAATCATTTTAAAGATATAAAATTGATCATCTCCGAAAAGGATAAAAAGTGGAAGGATTTTGAAATAGGTGATATTGAATGAAAATTCTTATCACAGGAGAAACTTCTTTTTTAGGGCAAAAATTGATTAATAAAATTTATAATCATGAAGTTCTAAGTTTAATTAGGGGCAATCCTTTATTGAATCAAAAAAATGTAAAGTATTTGTCTTTTTCTGATAAGACAATCGATGATCAAATTAAGGAATTTAAACCTAATGTATTTCTGAATATAGCTAGTTCATCAAGATTACAAAGTAATTCAATTGATAATTATAAAAAAATTACGGATTTTAATATAAGTACTTCGTCTTATCTGGTTGATTTAGCAATAGCTTCTGGGGTAAAAAAAATTATTAATATTACTTCAAATTGGGCTTACCTTTCAGGAGATGATAAAACGACTGATTTTTTCAATTATTATTCTTTTACTAAATTTGCACTTGATAAATATATTGCTGGTAGGTGCAGGAAATCTGATTGCCAAGGGATTTCTCTAGTTCTATATGACAATTTTGACTTGCATGATCCAAGAAATAAGATATTTAATTTATTTTTGAAAAGCTTTATGAAGAATATACAAATAGATTTTTCTCCTGGTAATCAAATTGTTAATTTATCAAGAATGAATGAAGTAGTTGATGCACTAGAGTTTTCTATATTTAATGACATTGCAACTGATCAATTTAATTATTACCAAATCACAGGTAAAGAGATTTCTTTAAAAGATTTAGCAAAAAATATGGCCGAAATTCTTAATAAGAATTCTTCAAATTTAAGATTTGGTGAACGTCCTTATAGGACTGGAGAAATCATGAAACCTAATTATTATTTTCAAGAATTACCATTTATCGGTAAAAGAAAAATCTCTCTTAGAGAATCTTTAGAAATAGAAATTTCTGGTTAATTTATGAAAAGAATTATTGTAGTTGGTGGAGGAATTATTGGAATTACCACTGCTTTAGAAGTTAGTAAAAGGAAAATTTTTGATGAGATATTAATTCTGGAGAAAGATAATGAATTAGGTTCTCACGCCACAGTAAGAAATAGTGGGGTGATTCATGCAGGATTTTACTATACAGAAGATTCTAAGAAAGCTGAATTTTGTAGTGAAGGTAATAATTTACTGAGAAAATATTGTTTAGAAAAAAATATTACTATTAATAAATGTGGTAAAGTTGTCGTCACAAAGAATAAATTTGATGAAGAAACATTAAGCCTTCTTTATAAAAGAGGACTTAATAATGGTGTAGAATTAGAACTTTTTGAAAAAAAACAGCTATACAAATATGAGGAAAATGCTAAAACTTTTGAGAGCTTTTTATGGTCCCCAAATACCTGGAGTGCTTCCCCAAAAGAAGTATTGGAAAATCTTAAAGAAGATATAAAATCTCAAGGTATTAAAGTTTTAAAGAATGTCGAGGTTGTAAAAGGTGATGAGAAAAAAGTCTTCGATTCAAAAGGGAATTCTTATGATTATGATTTTCTCGTTAATTGTGCAGGAGGATATTCATTAAATATTGCAAAAGTACTAGGTTTAAATTCAAAATATAAAATACTGCCATTTAAAGGACTTTACTTAAAATCAAAAGAAAAATGTTATCTCTATAAAACACATATTTATCCAGTTCCTAATATTAAGCAGCCATTTCTAGGCATTCACACTACATTAACAGCAGACAATTTTTTAAAGTTGGGCCCCACAGCTGTTCCCGCTTTTAGCCCAGAAAACTATAGTTTATTTAGAGGATTAGCCCCCTCATTATCATCAGACATACTTTTGACACAATTAAATTGCTTTATACATAATAATTTCGATTTCAGGAAATTAGCTTTTCAAGAGGTCAAATATCTTTGCAAACAAAATATAATCAATGAAGCAAATAAACTTACAAATATCAACTTAAATGAAATAGATTTTGAATGGTATACACCTGGGATACGTCCCCAGTTGTACAATATAATCTCAAAAAATCTTGAAATGGATTTTATTATTGAATCTAGTGAAAATCAGTTACATATTTTGAATTCAATTTCTCCAGCATGGACTTGCTCACTTAAAAGTAGTCAATATATTGCTGACAAAATTATTGATTTATATTTAAAATGAATTTTTAAGGTAATTATATGTTAGTCATTTTACATCATTCAAAAAATGGAATCATTATGAGTTCAATTAAACAAATAATGTATTCTGCGCGAAAAAAAAATAAAGAAGTAATCTTATGTTCATCTTATATAGCTAAAAATGAATTAGATTTTTGCAAATCAATAAATATAAAGTATCTAAAAAAAATTAATTTTGGAAGAGACTTTGGAGCACTTAAAAATGTTTATCTCTATCTTAGAAATAGTGATCAGTTACAAAAAATAGATAGGTTAATAGTACTTAATACGAGTATGGTTTCTCTAGATAAAGTATCTGTTGATGATAGATGGTTCCAATTTTTAGAAAATCAACAAGAAGATTTTGTTGGGATTACTGATAGTCTTGCCGAAAATTATCATATTCAGACTTACCATTTTTCATTAAGTAACTATTTTCTGAATTCAAATGAATTTAAAAATTTTATACTTAACTTTAATGAAAGATCTAAATCAAAGAGATATGTTATTAAAAACGGTGAATTAAAACTTTCAAAAGTAGCCCAAAAATATAATTTTTCAATGAAAACATTTTTTAAATGTACTGAACTAAATAAACTAAATTATCTTAATAAATTTAGTGAATTTATAATTTTTCTTGAAAAACTATTTCCAAATCAGCCTACTTGGAAAGAAGATTTAGATTTCTTTGTTAAAAGCTCAGTACTTCTAAAGAGTGCTTTCTACAATCCATCTCACTATAGATGGCAAGAGCTTATTTTAGAAGGTTATCCTTTCCTAAAGAGAGAACTTTTAGAATCTAACCCAATAGGAAGAGACATCTTTCCATATTTAATACCACTTTCTCAATTTTTAGAAAATGATATAGATAATTCAGATATTATAGAAATAGCAAGTGAATTATTGAGTAATAGAGGTTTTATTTTTAAAACAAAAAAAATTATTACTTTTATTAAATATATAATTAAATTTAAAATTTTTGCCAATCCATATGATTCAATATAATTGATTTAAGATATAAATTTACGGTCTGGGTTATAATAAAAAGATGAAAATTTTATCATGAAAGAAAAAGACTTACCTGTGTTTATTCTGTGTGGTGGCAAAGGGACAAGAATAAGTGAAGAAAGTATAAAAAAACCTAAACCAATGGTAGAGATTAATGGTAAGCCAATTATGCTTCATATCATCGAATACTATATGAAGTTTGGTTTTAGAAAGTTTATATTATGTACAGGTTATAAATGCGAGATAATTAACGATTATTTTATTAATTTTTTTTATAAGAATTCAGATTTTTCAGTTAACTTATCTAATGGTAAGGTTATACCTTTAAATGCAACTAATTACCCTGAGGATTTAACGGTCACATGTTGCTTTACTGGAATAGAGTCAATGACAGGGGCAAGAATCAAGAGGGCTACACAAAAATATTTGCTAGATAAAGAAAAACACTTTGCGGTTACTTATGGCGATGGTCTCTGTAACGTAAATTTATCTAATGAATTAAATTCACATTTAGAATCTAAAAAATTAGCTACAGTTCTTGCAGTAAACCCTCCATCAAGATTTGGAGAATTTGTGAAAGAGGGTTCTACATTCGAGTTTATTGAGAAACCTCATAAGTTCAATACATTTATAAATGGTGGTTATTTCTTTTTCAGAAGGGAATTTATTAACAGATTAGATGACAATGAGGGTTTAATTTTAGAGCAACTACCCTTGGTTAATTTAGCTAAAGATAATCAATTAAATGTTTTTCCGCATACCAATTTCTGGCAATGTATGGATACTTTAAGAGATAAGAATGTTTTAGATAAACTTGCCGAAACAAACTCTGCTCCTTGGTTGAAATGATATCTAATTCAAGAATTATTTTTATAATAGATCAATATAACTTGTCTCTAATTAGAAAAAATCGCGATTTTAGGATACTTTATAGCCATGACAAATATTCTCTATCATTAGCATATTGTTATGAAAAACTTGGATATGAAATTTTTATCTCAACAATAGAAGATATTAGCGATGACTCTTTAAATTCTATTCAAGTATTGGATTTTGAAGAAAAATTAATGAGGGAAAAAAAGATATTTACCCACCCTAATGATTTTATTTTTATTTACGATATTCCAAATGTTTCCTACCTAGAAAATATTGGTTCGACAAAGATAGCATTAGTTGCAGCATGTCATTGGTTTGAATCTCCTACACTTCATCCACCAATATATAATATGAATTTCATCAACTCCTTCACTAGAAAAGTAGACTTGATAGTTGCAAATAACAATAGGATGAGATTTATATTAGATGATTTATTTAGAAAGCTTACTAATCTTAAAAATTTTGAGACAGAACCATTAGTTAAAGTTTTAAGTTCACCAACTTGCGCGGAAAAATTATTTGCTCAAACACCAAAAGATAATAAATCGAATATTTTTGTTGAAGAAGTACTTAATGAATGGCGTTCTAAAAAGTTAATTGTTTGTGCAGGGGGAATCTGGAATTGGACTGATTATTATAATTTTTTGTGGGAATTTATTGAACTTGTTAATGAAAGGACTGACACAGATTATAGATTGCTTATAACAGGATTTTGTCCTGAATCCTTAGGAAATAAAATTGAACATTCTAGTCAGATTGATAGAGTAAAATCAATGCTATTAAATAATTCTGCAATTGTACAGGGTAAATATATTCGTGATTTGAAATTCTTAAATACAACAAAAAGTATGGATCTTAAAGATAAGAAGATATTGTGTGTTGAAGATTGGCAAATGGGAGGAAGGGTTCTTAATGAGATTTTGCCTTTCGCTAGTTTGGGTTTATCTCTCAATTTAGATACTTTAGAATCATGGCAAGCTTTTCGCCAAAGATCAAATAATTATATCTCAAATAATATCCCTATTTTATCTTCAGGGGTAGGAATGGATGCTTCTATTGAAAATAAAAAAGGGATTATATCTATTAATGATTATGGAGCCTCTTATAAGAACACTTTAAAGTACATAGAAGATAACCCTAAATTTTTTGAAGAAAAAAAACAAGAATGTAAACTATCTTCTTATGTAGATTACGTAACTAGTGAAGAAAAAACATCACTATTAGAAATTTTAAAAAATTCAAAATATAATAAAAAAATAAGATACCTAAGAAGTAGAGCGGCAACGATAATTGATTATTTTGCAAGCCTAAAATCTTATTGATATGAAAACTTCAAATTATCTAATAATTGTTCCTGATAATCATTTTATATTAAATGAAGAGATATTTTTTGAGGAAACAGATATTATTTATTTAGGTATCTTATTATCTAAGCTAGGCCATAAATCTATATTTATTAAAGAATCATATTTCGTAAATGTAGTTAATGGAAATAGAAAATTAGATTATTATTCAAAAGATATATTGTTTCTAAAAATAAAGGATAATAAAAATAAATTTTCTTATTTAGATATTAGTAACTATTTAGTAATACAAAATATAGATTGTTTAATAATTTCAAACCTTGAATCATTTTTTAGAAAGTTTAATTTACTAGAGAATCAAGTTTCATCAAATTTTTTAAAAATTAAAATTTCAAATATATTTTTTAATAATAATATTAATTCTCCTACTCTTTCAATCTCTATTGCAGGAGTTATTCATAAGAAAGAGCTTTTAAAGAATACTGAATACTCTCATCAAGAATTTTATAATACAGTATTTAATTCAATATACTTTTGTGATTACTTATTTTTTGAAAATTCTAGACAGCTGAATTATCTTAATGATTTAATTAATGTAATTTGGCGTTACGAGATAAAATATAAGTCATACCTAATCCCTTTTTCTTCAAATATATTAAATTTTCAGAAAAATATTGAATTAAATAAAATATTATCCAAAAGAATAAAAGTAATCTTTGAGACTAGTAACCTGGATAAAGATTATAAAAATAAATTCATTGTAAAATTTCTAGATTATTGCTTAGAAAAAAAATGTTCAAATATAATAATTGCCTTAAGTGAAAAAGATTTATCTAATTTAATGATTTCCTTAAATAATAATTTCAGATACAATGAATTAATATGTAATGATATAAAAAATATCTCTTCAAATCATAATATTTTAAAATTAAAGGAAAATCAATTAAATATATATGGTAATTTTGATTATAATTTAGATCTTTGTCCAGATAATTTACATTCTTATTTAAGTATTCCTGAGTATCCAAAACTTCATAATATTGTTAGCAAAACAGTATTACCTAAATATATCATTCCACCAAATATTAATGAAATATATAGTAGTTTTATTTGGACTGATATATGTAATAGTAATTTTGATTTTGATAATTTTTTAAAATTCGAAAACTTACTTGCAAATCATATTAATGATAAAGTAAATAAAAATTCTTTATCAGCAAATCAATTATTTTTATCCGAATTAAATCGTTTTAATGAGAATTTGAAGACTAATACAATAAATAAAGTTTATGGTTTTATCGAAACTATAAGAAACTTTGATCAAGAAAATTTCACCTTAAACAATAATGATTTACTTTATATCTTTGAGAATGAACATACTGCAGAAATTATTCTTGGGCTAAACTTAGCTAATTTGATAAAAAAACTTAAGACTAAAAGTGATATCTCATTAGGATTAAATATCAGATATGAAAATTTAAGTGATAATTCTGAGGAATCAATATTTACTAATAAGATTTTACTAAATGAATTTGACGAAAAGAGTTATAAAGAAAATAAATTATTTTTATATATCAACCCAATTTTAGATATCGAACTTAAAAGAAAAGTTTCTCTTTTATTCTTTATCGAGGATGAGAAAATGAATCAATTAGCTAATTTTGAAGTGAACACAACGTTTTTACATAAATCTAATTCAATCAAAAAAACAAATTTATTTAAACTTAGATATTCCTTTATTTCTATTCCTTTGAAATTTAAAGATAATCATAATAAAATAAATTTGCCTCTTTATGAGTATGTTTTTAAAAAAGAATTGCCATTTAAAATTAAATCAGATGGTGCTTTATTTGATTTACATAACAATATTGATTATGAAGGTAAAAATATTTCTAAGAGGGAGAGATTTATATATAAAATAATTCATAAAATCCCTTTTAGAAAAAGGCTTAGAAAAGTTAATTTCATTCTTAAAACTTATAAAATACTTAAGAAATTATATAAAATTATATAAAATAATTCTAATAAATTAAATTAAAAACTTCTAAATTAATAAATCTATTTTTTTAAATTCTACAGATAATTGATTAGTTCTCATAATATTTCGTATAGTTAACAAATTTATTTAAAATTGACTCTTTAGTAGTTTAAAAAAATATAATAAATTAGTTTTGCAGAATTACTAGTTAGAGTTTATAAATTATTTTTATGATCGAATTAGACAACATTTCACTTTCTATTCCTATATTTACAAATGAAACAAGGCAGTTCAAGAAGACGCTTATAAGATCAGTAACTGGAGGTTTGTTGCAAAGAGATTCAGCGGAGGTTACATATATAAAAGCCTTAACCAATGTTAATTGTAAAATTTACAAAGGTGATAGAGTCGCCCTAATTGGACATAATGGTTCTGGCAAGACAACATTTCTTAAAGTAATTTCAGGAATTTACGCACCATCTTCTGGCAATATTAGAAAAAATATTAAAGTATATCCGATGATAAATAAGAGTTTTATAACAAGCGCAGAATTAAGTGGTCTTGTTGCAGCTAGGTCACATTATATGATGATGCATCAATCCAAAGAAGGATTCGAAGAATATTTGGATAAGGTTATTGATTTCTCCGGTATTGGTGATTATATTTATTTACCTGTTAAAACATATAGTCAAGGAATGGCATCAAGATTAATTTTTTCAATACTAACTTCCTTTGATTTTGAAGGTTTAGCTCTTGATGAAGGGTTTGGTGCTGGAGATAGTAGTTTTACTGTTAAAGCAGAAAAAAGAACAAACGAATTTATTGAAAAAGCCGGAACTTTAATTTTTGCAAGCCACTCAGATGATCTTTTAAAAAGATTTTGTAATAGGGGTCTGGTATTTGACAAAGGAAGTATTATTTTTGATGGCAAGCTGGATGATGCATTAGAGTTATATTATGAAAAATGAAGTATTAAAAACACTTAGATCCGCTTGGAAAACCAGAAAAGTTTGGTTTTACACAGCTACATCTAGAACCAAGGCAAGATTTGCTAGAACTGCACTAGGAGGTTTTTGGCTTGGGTTGTCAAATTTATTATCCATAGCATCTTTATCAGCAGTATATGGTGCAGTTTTTAAAGTTGAAAATTTCTCTTTTTATGTTGTTTACTTAGGCGTAGGTCTCGTTTGTTGGAATGCTATTGCAAGTTCTTTTCTATCAGCTCCAAACTTATTTGAGGCAAATGCGACTCAATTATTAAACACTAATACTGATCATGTTTTTTATACCTTTGAGGAATGGGCTTTCCAAGTACAGACATTTTTACAATCTTTTCTCTTGGTTTTACTTGGATTAAGTCTTTATCAAGGTAATTTATTCTTGAATTTGGTTACTATAGGCTTGTTACCTTTATTAAATCTTATTGTATTTATGTATTGGTTCCCAGTTTTTATTTCAATAGCAGGAATCAGATATAAAGATTTTTATCAACTTATACCAGTTGTAGTACAACTTCTATTTTTGCTATCTCCTTTTTTATATGAAAAAAAGACTCTAGGTTCCCTTACTTGGACAGCTGATTACAATCCTCTCTATCAAGTTGTAAATAGTTTAAGAGAAACTTTAATTACTGGTTCACTTGATTTAAAGAAGTTTTCTATTTTATTATTTATAAATATAATTGGTCTTATTTATTCAATTAAGATATTAAATCGCTCTAAAAAAGTACTTCCTTTTTTGATATAAACATTTATTTTCTTTATATTTTAATTTATATTATTTTTCTGAAGTATAATTTGGTTAGAGAAAAAATTAGAATTTATAGATATAATCATTTTCAAAAGTTAAAAATCATATGAAAGAAACTGATTTAATATCAATTAAGAAGTTAAAAAGTTGGGGACTTTTAAATGTTATTAAAAGGGAAACAATAATAGATAAACTCATTTCAACCTTCCCTGAACCAAGCCTTGAAGATAAACAAAATCAATACAAAAATTGGTGTCTTAATTTAAATATTAAATCCCAAGAGCAATTAAATAATTGGCAAAAAGAACAGGGGCTTTCCAATGAGCAATGGCAAGAAATGGTTTTAAGAAGAAATTTGTGGATAAAGTGGTGTTCTGAATCTTTTAAGGATGAAATTAATAGTCATTATTTAAAAAGGAAAAATCAATTGGATAAAGTTACTTATTCTCTTTTAAGAGTAAAAAACCAAAATTTAGCAATGGAACTTTACATGAGAATTAAGGAATCCGAAACAAGTTTTGAAGATGTTGTAGCTGAATTTTCAGAAGGTGCAGAAAGAAAAGTAGGAGGTCTATTAGGTCCTGTTCCACTAAGTCAACCTCATCCTTTTTTAGGGAAACTTCTTCAAATTAGTAAACCAAAGCAATTGTGGCCACCAAAACAACTAGATAATTGGTGGATTGTTGTTAGGTTAGAAGAAATTCACAATACTAAACTTGATGATGAATTAAAGCTAAGACTATCTTTAGAATTAGGTGATGAATATATTAAAAAAAGTGAATCAGAGACTATTAAAAAAATTTAAAAATTTAAATGACTAATCAATTTCAGAATTTTGACAAAAATTGGAAATGTCTAAATTTCCTTCCTCAAGAAGAAAAAACTGATTTATTTAATCAAATAAAAAGATTTAAGTATGAACCTGGTCAAAAGTTGCACGAAATTGATGATTTGCCCCCAGGTTTAATGTTTATTGTCAGCGGGCAAGTTAGGCTAATAACTATTGATGAAAAAAATGAGCCATTTACTTTAGTTAAATATAATGAGGCGGATTTCTTTGGAGGTCTTAATTTAATTAGAGGTATATCAGGATTTTATTATTGCGCTTCAAAAGATTCAATCGTAGAGATAATAAAAGCAGATAAATTCTTAGAATTAATCGAAAAATACCCCAAATTTCTTGAACAATTCTTAAAAGTTGAATCTTGGGAAGTCTTTGATATATTAAATAACAGATCAGTTTCTCAAAATTTTTCTCAAAGAGAAAAGGCAAACTGGGCAAGAAATTATTGCGGAGAGAAAAAAACTACAGCTCTTTTTATTAATAAAAATTCTATCCCTAAGATTGAAAAACAAATAAAATTCATCTCAAGTTGCTCAAATATTAAAAAGTATCCTGTTGGTAGCGAAATAATTAATCCGTTTGAATTAAAGGTTTTGGGGAGGTTGCCAGCAAGAATCATCCCTTTTGATGAAGATTTTAATTTCATAAAAGACAAGGGAGATTATGAAAATTTAAAAATATATAATGATTCTGAGCTTGAAAGTACAACACTCCAAAAAGATGCTCTAGAGGATTGGTATGGAAGGATAAGAGATGATGGCTCCTTCCCAATTCACAAAGGAAACGGAGTAGTGGATGAAACTCTTGCATGTTTAAGAATGATCTCAAGATTTTTTGACTTGCCCTTTAGAAAAGATGTACTAAGGAAAGTTTTGATTAATCAACATAAAAACTCTAAAAGTCAATTCATCCCTTTACCCTCTATCGCTGCTATTTTAGATTTATTAGGACTCCGATCAACACCATTAACCCCATCATCAGAGAGTATATTTTCTAGATTACCAATGCCATCAATAATGCATTGTGATGGACATCCGATCGTTCTTTGGGAACATACAAAAGGAGAGATAAAGGTAAGTGACCCTCGCAAAGGGCATGTCAATCTAAAGGTTTCTGAACTTTTTAATTATATTAATAGTGAAGAAGAGGTTAACTTATTATATATAGAAAAGAATGCCAACACTCCAAAGGCAAGATTTGGATTAGGTTGGTTTGTTCCCTCAATAAAGAAACATAGAAATTCTTTAATTCAGGTTATTATAACCAGCTTTTTTGTTCAATTATTGGGATTATTTAATCCTCTATTAATCCAACAAATTATTGATGCTGTAATTAGTCAAGGCAATTATTCAAGTTTAAATGTCCTCGGAACATTATTAATTGCAATGGCAATTTCTCAAGCGCTTCTTGGTTCATTAAGGACTTATTTATTTGCTGACACCACTAATAGGATAGATATCACATTGGGAGCATCAATAATTAACCATCTCTTGAGGCTTCCGCTTACTTATTTTGCAAGACGTCCTGTTGGGGAAGTTAGCAGCAGAATAGGTGAGCTTGAAAAAATTAGAGGATTTTTAACAGGTACAGCTCTTACTGTTATGCTAGATGCTATTTTTTCGGTCATTTATATAGGTGTAATGTTACTTTACTCTGTTCCTTTAACTCTTGCAGCACTTGGAGTAGTCCCTTTATTTATAATTTTAACAATATTAGTGTCTCCAATAATAAGAAAACAACTCAGAGAAGGTGCTGAAGCTAATGCAAAGGTTCAAAGTCATTTAGTTGAGACTTTGACAGGAATGGAAACAGTTAAAGGCCAAGGGATGGAATTACCCAGTGAATGGAGATGGGAACAACTATATGGTACTAGAATAAATGCAGGTTTTAGAAATACCGTCACAAGTACTGCGGCAGGCTCTGCTAATCAGTTTTTGGGACAATTATCAGGTTTAATAATAATTTGGTATGGAGCTATGCTAGTCCTTCAAGGTAAGTTGACCCTAGGACAACTAATTGCATTTAGAATATTATCTGGTTATGTGACAAGTCCATTACTCAGATTAGCAAGCTTGTGGCAAAACTTCCAAGAAACTGCCCTATCCTTGGAAAGATTATCAGATATTGTTGATCATCCTGAAGAAATAGAAATTTCGGGTCAAAATTTACCTCCAATTCCTCCAATAAAAGGGTCAATTTTATACGAAGGTGTAAATTTCAGATTTGCAAAGTCTGGTCCCATGCAAATCTTAAATGTGAATTTCGAAATTAAAGCAGGAAGTTTTATTGGTATTGTTGGTAGTAGCGGTTCAGGGAAAAGTACTCTTCTAAAGTTGCTTACGCGATTATTTAACCCAGAGAATGGAGTTATCAAAATTGACTCATATGATATTTCCAAGATTGATCTTTATTCGTTAAGATCACAAATAGGTGTTGTTCCTCAGGACAGCTTGTTATTTGAGGGCTCAGTTCAAGAAAATATATCATTAACTAGACCTGATGCTACTTTTGAAGAAATAGTAGATTCAGCAAAAGTAGCTTGTGCACATGAATTTATAGAAAATTTATCTGGAGGCTACTCTACATCTGTAGGAGAAAGGGGAGGATCTTTATCTGGTGGCCAAAGACAAAGGATGGCAATTGCAAGAATGATATTAAAACAACCAAGGTTGTTAATTCTTGATGAGGCCACAAGCGCTTTAGATGTTGATACAGAAAAACGTCTTACTAGAAATTTGGCGGAATCTTTTAAAGATAGAACTGTTTTATTTATTACTCATGGACTTGGCAGCTTAAAAAATGCTGATAAGATTTTAGTTTTAGATAATGGAAGTCTGGTTGAACAAGGTACGCATAAAGAACTCCTTAAAAAGGATGGGAGATATGCTGTACTATATAGACAACAAGAGAATATATAATATTTATGAAAAAAAAATTAGAATTTTATTTGACTTATATAAAAAAGATTAATACTCACTTAGCTTCTAAAATAAAAGATAATAAATACATCCAAAAACTAAAGGAAACTAAGTTAATAAAATATGTAAAGAATAAATTAAATAAGCAAGATGATTTAGATAAAGATTTAAGGTTTACAGAGTCAGAAGTAAAAGATTACGAAGAAGTAAGATATAAGCCTATTGCTAAGTGGACAAAATCTCTGCAATGGACCATAGTAGGCTTTATAAGTTTTGGTTTTTTATATTCATTAATAGCAAGAATAGATGAAGTAGTCATAGCTCGAGGAGATCTAGAATCTCAAGGAGCTGAGAGGCCTATAAAAGCTCCAGTTCCTGGAATTGTATCTTCAATTTTAGTAAAGGAGGGAGAATTAGTCAGTAAAAATCAAATTGTGATCCAATTCGATAAAGAGATTAATAATGAAAGATTAAATTCTCTCTCAAATCAATTAATGCTCGAGCAACTTAATTTGGATGAGGAAGTTAAACTTTTCAAATACAGAAGAAATATTTTAGAATCTTCGATTAAAGCAGCAAAAGATGTCTTAATTATAGATAAAGTAATGATTGAGAAAATTGAAAGAAGTGTATCGGAGGGTGCCGTTTCTCAGTTTGAATATCTTCAAAAGAAACAAAACATTATTAATTTAGTAGCTGAAATAAGTCAAAGAGAAGAAAAACTTAAAGAAAATGAAGCACAATATTTAAAAAATACTCAGCAAATTAGGAGTGAAATTTCCTCTCTTCAGAGACAAATCTTTGAAACAAAAAAATCTATGGAATTTGAATCTTTTAAGTCTCCTATTAATGGATATGTGTTTGATTTGGTTCCATCAAGTAACGGATATTCAGCTTCTGCAGGTGAAACTCTTTTAAAAATAGTTCCCACAGGAGATGTTCAAGCCAAGGTATTTGTATCAAGCGCTGATGTTGGTTTTCTCAGAAAAAATATGAATGTAGAAGTAAGAGTTAGTGCTTATCCATTTACTCAATTCGGAAGTATTAAAGGTAAATTAATTTTACTTGGTAGAGAAGTTATTCCAGGTGATCAGATAGATCCTGAACCTCGTTTCCCTGTTATAGTAAGTTTAGACAATCAATATCTAGAGAGAAAAGATAAAAAATATATGATTTCTGCTGGTCAAACTGTGGTCGCTAATTTTGTTGTAAGAAATAAGCCTGTTATAAGTTTGTTAACCGATTCAGTTGAAAAAGCTTTTGACTCTCTAAGAGGAATTAAAACTGATCAACCATAATTAAATTTATTCTTCTAAAGGTGTTTCATTTTTAAGTAATTCCTTTAATTGAAGTGCCATAGACTGTCTCCCAACCTCTAATACTTTAATATTATCTCCTTGCAGTTTTAATTGCCCTTCGGCAACCTTCATACCTTCAATAAGCTTTTGAGCTTGTTCTGGTAAATCATTTATAGAATACTTAACGCCTTCAAAAGTTAGAACGGGTTTGGATTGATTTGCTGAGTCTGTCATTTTTAATTAATAAATGTTTTTTTAAGAATAATAATCTAATAAATTTAATGGGAAAAATTTTTATTTCATTAAGTACCAATAGCGGCATTGTTATTAAAGTCTTGAACCATTGTATTCTCCGCAAATTTATAAGCTGCATCAATATTTGAGGCCTTAAACAACTCAAAGGAATCATTTAATCCGTAGTCCCAATCACTACCAAAATCACATAGTGCCATCTGTCCAGTTGCAGTTTCTTTTATAACCATATAATTTGTTAATGCCTGCGTAGTTGCATTTATTCCAGTATCAACCCCAAGAATTTCCCAACCTACTGAAGTAAGTTCATTACTCTTAGAGTGATTTCCAAAGAATGATATTTCATTCGAATATGAGCCAGCATATAATTGATTACCAAGGTCAGTTAACATACTTACTGAACCTTTATCTTCAATAGGAACACCAGTTAAATCAGAATCGTTAAAGAAACCATCTTTGTTTTTATCAAGTCCAATAATTGAGTCCCCTGTTAAGTCAACATTAAAGAATGTTTCTAAACTAAATTTTTGTTTATCATTTGCGATATAACCAGTTTCATAATTCCATTCACTATCAAGTTGCCAATAAGCTACATCCCCACTATTTGAATCCTTATAAATTACGGCATTAACTCCTTCTGAAACACTTTCAGCTTCCATTAAAGTCCAACTGCCCAATTTGACATCTATGAATGATCCCTGATATTTAACAAAATATTCTTTACTATTGCCTTGATCATCATAATCTTGAACTATTGCAGATCCCCAATGGTTATAAGTTAATTTATCCTTTCCATTTGATTCCTGAGTGGCTATACCAAAACCAATGATCCCATCATTATCAAAGTCAGTATTGTATCCAGTTTCAAGATCTAAGTATAATTGTGTTTTATTAGCTGTGAAGCCCTCAGTTTTAAAGTTACCATCTTTATCTGTAACGTATACTTTAAGACCAGAATCAGTCTTGTAAGCTACGGCTATATCTGTCTTATCGAATCCAGCAGCTTCAGAAATATCAAATGTGTCTATTTTTTCTGCTCCAACTAAGGTACCTCCCCCGACATCAACCTTCTTCATTTTCTCACCGTTAGCAAGTTTAAGGGTGATTTCGTTATTAGAGGAGTCTTTAAGGTACAAAGTATTGTCTAGACCATACGAAGTAGTTGTATTACCTGATGATTCTATTTCTTTCTTTGATGCCTCTAGATCAAGTTTATTATTAGTGTATTTAGCTATTATACCGTTATCATCTAAATCAACATTGTAGTTAGCTTCGTGCCAATAAAAGAAATCTGAACCATATAAACCTGTTTGGAGAGATTTATAACCCCAGTTAGAATCCATTTCCCAAACCGCAATCATTTGATCAACACTATTGTTCCAGAGAACATAATTAACTCCATTAATGGTTTCTGCATCAATCATTTGGAAGTTACCAATATTTGTACCTACTGTTTGACCTTGATAAGTAATAACTGATGTAGTATTAGTTGAGGAATTAGTAGCAATTGCTTTTCCTTGAGTTCCTTCTGACAGCTTTGTATTTGTTGTTTTATCCTCAGTTTTGGCTTTTTTCTTACCTAGGAATCCATCACCATTAGCATCTACATTGAAAGTCAACTCATAATTATTAGTTTGAAGATCATCCGATGTAAACCAAGCCCCCTCTTGAGTTACTTTTCCATATTGGTTAGTTTTTAATATAGAAAATAAATCTTTATATACAGAGGTATTTGTTCCTGATAATAATACCTCAAAAGTATTATCAGACTGTTTCTTAGCTGCGATTGCATTATATTCAGGGGTATTACTTGAACTTAATGTTGTTCCTTTTATATTTTTTAGCTGCAGCTTGGTGTTATTATCTCCATAAATTTGGAAGTTAGCTCCACCAGTAATTAAACCATCATCATTTAAATCTTTATTAAATAAGTCTTCTAAGCCATCACTTACAGCTTGTGAATTACTATACCAATCATTTACTTTAACTCCAGAAGTTGATAAATTCGATGATGCAGAATAATCCTTATAGCCATCTTTTGAAATAACTACTCCATTATCGGTACTAGTCCAAACTTGGTATTTACCTGCATCTGCACCAGAACCCTCGATTAGTATTTTATATGTTTCTGCTGAGGATGAGAAAGTACTAAAGTCTGCTTTAGTAGGTGTCGCAGCTATTACGTTAGTTGTTGATGATATGTCTTGATTATTGTCCTTAATCTTGATGATACCGGTTTGAGCACTATAAAGTGATAACGAGTCTTTACTATCAGCTAACTGATTTACTAAGGTATCGCCATTAATATCAAATCCAAAAAACTCTTCCCAACCTGCGCTTACTACTGTTTCAGTATCGTACCAATTAGCATCATAAATTCCTCCAACACCACTTTGGTCAGAATATAGTTGTATTTCACCATCTAAGTTAACGTTAGCAAAGGTCCATTTGCCTGCATATTCTGATGTCCCTAAAGCCTTGAAAAGTACATAAAACTGACCTTGACTTGAGCCGCTTAAAGCCCCAAAACCATCAGTACTATATGCTGATGCTGCAATTGTCCATTGATCGCTCGTTGAATCAGAAACTGTTTCACCGGCTATTGAAAGTTTAACTTTTGCAGAATTGCTTTCTGAGTATCCTCCACTTTGAACCGACTCATTTGAAATAGCAAAGGCACCGGCACCATCAACTATGCCATCTTTGGATTTATCTCCTTCCTTGGCAGATCCGGAAATTTCAAAATCATAAACCTCTATGAATGAATCAACCCATGAATCTTTAGCATCAACAATACCTACACCAACTTTAGCAATACCTGTTGTCTCTCCGCCTAGATCAGCTGTTGTAACAACATAGTTGAATACTTTTGATATCTCACCGTAGTTTGGTACATCAACACCAACAGTAGCTATATTTTCTACTTTTCCATTGATGGTAAAAAACGCAAAATCTTGGTAGGGGATATAATCATCAGTTCCAAATGTATATCCGAAGCTAATAACATCTCCAGCAGAAACTTCTACAGAATCGTATGCGGCTGAACCTTCAGTAGCATTATCAGCAGCCTTTGTACCATTGAGTGTTGTATCTAATTCTCCAGTTTTAATTCCTAAAGCGGATTCAAGTTGAATTTGTTGAACAGATCCACTACCTGTTGACATAATCATTGCATCAGCTTGTTGGAATGAATTACCAACCAATTCAATATCTATTTTGTCGTAATCATCTTTCTCCTCATTAGTTGGCTTGTCTCCATTACTTGCGCCTTCGCTATCATCATATGTTGGAGCGGTTTCGTTAGAGCCTGTTACATTAAAATCCCAGATATCTAAAACAGATTCAACCCAAGTATCTTTGGCATCAACAATTCCAACTGTAAGGTCAAAAGTACCGTCAGATTTTATATCTGAATCTTTTAGAACATAAGTAACGAGTCCTTCTTTTGAACCATAGTTTCCTACATTTCCTCCATTAGTAGTTGTGTTACCTACTCCAGCAATCATCTCTGTGAAATTGCCTAGTACTGTACTGCCTACACTGTAGAAACTAAAATCTGCGTAAGGTAGATAATCATTAGTTGTGAAGTTGTAGAAGAATGAGACAGTGTCTCCAGCTGAACCAATATTATTAAATTTAACTGCAGAACCTTCAGTAGCATTGATACCTGTCTTAGTACCTCCTCCGTAAACATTTAAATTACCATCAAGAACTGATCCGTTGGTTCCCATTAACTGCTCAATCTCACTTTGGGCAACAGCCGTAGTTACACAACCACCTGTTGATAGTGAGAATCCAGAATAAGCATCTTTTTCAACCCAGACATCTCCAACTGTTGTGTAAGATGCAACGTAATCATCAGCAAAACCAGTTTCAAAGGTATCTGCATCTTTAAGCGTTTGATTTGCTACGTAGACCATATTGGTTAATGTTAGATCTGTTTTGACTGCATTATCCAAAGCATTCATCACTCCAACACTTATGGTTACATCTCCAATATTTCCTCCTAAATCATCTTTTGTGAGTGTATAACTAAAAGTACCTTTAAGATCGCTTGTTCCAACACCACCACTAACTTTTGCTGTTTTACCTGTTGGGTTGGCAGCATCTTGTCCTTGTGCATTGTCAACTAATGTATAAGCTTCACCGTTAACTGCTACAAATGCAAAATCTTCATATGGAGAATAATCTTCAGAGTCAAAATCAAAATCAAATTTAATTTGATCTCCAACTGCGCCAACCCCTTGAAGATAAGCAGCCGCTCCACTTGTTGCATTCTTGGATGACTTTGTTCCATTTAAAGATGTATCTAAAGTCCCACTTTTTAAGCCTGTACTAAATTCAATTTGACTTTGGTTTGCTAAACCTCCACCTGACTGTCCGTAACTATATGCAGTAGATAATTTTATAGCTGTCAAGTTGACATCATTGACAATAACATTATTATTAATCGCACCTGAAGGGTTTGTTGTGACATTTCCTAAGGCAAATGCATCAAACTTATCAAAACCAGTAGCAATATCAGTTACCTCTTTTTTTTCTTCGGGCGGAGCTTCGTTTGTACCAGGCTGATAAACTTTAACTTTTGCTATTTCTAGAGAACTATCAACGCACCAATCAAGGGCATCTGAAATTCCAAAACCTATTTTTAAATTTCCTCCACCTGCACTTTCATCGTAAGCAAAATTATCATCATAAATTCCATCTCCATTTTTATCGAAGTCAGAGGTTTTTACAGTGTATTTTACAGTCTTCTTTATTTTACCAAAATCAGCGACATCTTCTCCAACAGCTGCAATCTTATATGCCTCTCCATTGATAGTGTAGTAACTAAAGTCTTTATAAGGAGCATAATCAGTAGTATCAAATGTTGCTTCAAATTCAACAACTTCTCCAACTTTTGCTTTGGTAGTTCCAAAAGTTGCAGAACCTTCGGTGGCGTTAATAGCACCCTTAGTACCTCCAAGGTCTGAATCTAACTCTCCAGTTGTCAAACCTAGTACAGCTTCAATAATTGACTGGCCAACAGCACCTGAACCTGTATCCATAGACCAAACAATATTTTCTCCAGATCCCGTTGACTTACCAGTTCCAAGTATATTAGATGCAGCCCAATCTATCTCGCCATCTTTATAATTCCCATCAGATGATGTTGGCTTGTCTCCCTTGGCTGTTAGTTGAAGAGCTTGAACTAAGAGAGAAGTACTGACCCATTTATCAATAACATCAGTAACACCTACAGATATATCAAAGTAACCTTGATAGATAGGATTTCCATCACTATCTTTTTGTTCAGCGCCTCCTAATGTTTTATCGTTATTGAAGAAGTCATCTTTCGTAAAGGTATAACTGTAATTTCCAACTTTTGAGCCAAAATTTTCAACATCTAAGCCAATAGCACCTAATGTTTTAAGATCTGTTTTGGATTGAGACCCTAGCGCGTCTCCTGTTTTGAGCTGAACAAAGGTAAAGTCGTTATATGGGATGTAATCATTAGAAGAAATGATGTACGAAAAACTTACAGTATCTCCTTCTTTTGCATATCCAGTGAGTTTCACTCCAGAGCCTTCTGTTGCATCAATGGCTGCTTTGGTTTTAGTCCCATCAATGGAAAGCATAGAGTTATCTAATGCTCCGTCTGTAATGCTTAATGTTGATTCAAGAAGGGATTGTTGGACCGAACCATTTCCAGTTGATAAACTATAGGTTCCATTAACTCCAGCAGCAAGACCAGCAGTCTCATAATAAAGTTTTGATGGATCGTATCCGTCCCAAGGGCTACTATCATTTTTATCATTATTATCTCCCTCTTCAGGATCTTTAGGTGCAGGATTTTTATCGTTATATGTTTTTAAATCTGTTAAAGCAAAAGGATCAACATATGGTCCTGGCATGCTGTCATTACCAAATGCAAGTTCACCGGCTTGTATTCCATCTTTACCTCCATTTATTAACTTTGAGCTATCGTTATAGTCAGTCATCAACATTAAACCTGCAACAGCAGGTGTAGCCATCGATGTACCACTCCACCAATCTAGTTGGCCTTTATCATTTATGTATGAAAGTACATTTACTCCTGGAGCTGCAAAATCTACATCATCAAAAGCACTGCCATTAGGATCATCATCCCAGTTTGTGAATGATGCCATTTTATATTTCTTATCAACTGCAGAAATTGTGTATACATTTGCTTCCTGTCCAGAGGCTGCTGGTGAAACGTTATCTACGTCCTTATTAGAGTTACCTGCAGCTATAGCAAATTTAACCCCATCTTTTGCCGCATCGTCTACTAATGAAATTAGAGGCTGATAATAACCTCCTCCAAGACTCATATTAATTACAGTATTATTAAAGTTGAGTGCGGAAGTGTCAAGAGTTTTGCCATCAACTACAACTGAATCGTTTTTAACGTAACTTACAGCTTGAGAAACAGCATTTATTATTGTATCAATTGTTGTAGAACCAGAAGCACCAAAAACTTTCATTGAAATAACTTCAGCACCTGGCGCTACACCAACTACCCCTTTACCGTCTGCCTTTGCAGCAATTGTTCCTGCTACGTGAGTACCATGACCATTATCATCTTTAAAAGGGTCTTCATCTGAAAATTGGCCATCGAAATCTGAGTCAACAAAACTGTATGAAAGACTTTCACTTATCCCAGTAATTGTGAAATCGTCTAGCTTAGCTACACCGGAATCTATTACAATCGCAAACTTATTTACTTTTGCATTACTTGAAGTAGGATCATCTAGTAAATATTTGCTTACTCCTTTTCCTACTGCAAAATTTTCACTAGTTACATATCCTTGCCCGTTAAATTTACCACCAGGCAAATCTAAATCTTTGTCTGAAAAATCATATCCTTGCCAAACAGCTTTTACTCCCCATGGTAATTGATCTCCTGAAGCAGCTGTTCCGTCATAATAAGTAGGGAGGTCACTAGCAAATTGACCTATAAATGAAGTATTAAAATCTCCTCCAATTTCAAAAGAATCACTATCATCTGAAACCCAAGACGGATTGTATACTTCAATTACCTTATTTCCTTTTATTACTGTTTCTAGTGAAACTACAGGATTAAAATCTTCGTAGGACAAAATTTTTAGAACAAAATATTAAATTAATATACCCCAAAAATTGCTTTTAAATCTCAATTGTTTAAATTGTAAATAAAAAAGTTAATTTTTTAACAATGATAAATATCTAAATATTAAAATTATTTAAAAATTAACTTTTTCTTTATATCTTTACTAAATTACTAATCATAAAAAAATATAAAATGATAGATTTAGAAAGTGAGAATTTCATAATTTCACCAATAATACCATTGATCGTATTCTTATTCTTATTTTCTCTACTGCTCTCAGGATGCATAAAGGCTGAAAGTATTTATAGTGATAAGAAATTTGGATTTTTCGAAGAAAATATATCAACTTGCCAAATTAATTCTAAAGAGTGCTTTAAAAATTTTCCTGAAATAAAAGGACCCTTTAGTTTTGAAGAAAAATCTAAAGCTTCACTCATAATGGGCAAGTATTTCTGTTTATCAAAAAAAAGAAATTTCGAACAAAATTTAAAAAAAATTGTAACAGATGAATTTATAGAAAATAATATAAATATAAACTTAATAAATAGTTATGAGGTAACAAAAACAGCAAATAGGATTTCAAATCTAATAGTTGATTCTTGCGATATTACAGAAATAAAAAATGAAAATTTGCAATTTTTGATAAAAGAAGAATTTAAGTAAAATTAAAAAATATCATATCCTAAAAAAAATGAATGATAAATAATCAAAATAAAATTATTAATCTTAATACTGATTTAATTGATCGAGAAGAACAATTAGATGGACTTAGAGGAGTTGCAGCTTTGATAGTAATGAATTCGCATTTTATATGTGCATTTTTTCCTTATTTAAATTCAAAGTTTTTTCCAGAGATATTTAGCGATTCAGATAATTTAAATATTTTAATAAGGTTTCTACAATCCCCTATTTTATCAATAATATTTAATGGACATGCTGCAGTATGTGTTTTTTTTGTTTTATCAGGACATGTTTTATCAATATCGTTTCATAAAAAAAAATTAGATAAGCTTTTTAAAACATTGTTTGGAAGATATTTAAGATTAAACATCCCTACAGCTTTCGTAACATGCATATCCCTTCTTTTCTCAGAATTAAATCTTTATAAAAACTCTATTGTCGCAGGTTTGTCCAACTCTAACTGGATGGATTATTGGTATAGGGAAGATCAAATGAATATACTTAACGCCTTTAATAGTTCTTTATATAAGGGGATTCTCTATGGAGACGATAATTTTATCCCACCTTTATGGACCATAAAAATAGAGTTTTTAGCATCAATATTATTACTAAGTTACTTAATTTTTACTTTCAAAAAGGATCAAAAATTAACTTTACCTTTATTCCTGATTTTTTTAACTTTTGTTTTTAAAAATGAAGCTTTATATTATTATCTTTTTGTAGCAGGTGCATTTTTAAAACTTATTCCAAATTTAAAAAAAAGTTATTGCTATCCATTAGCTATTGTTTCATTATACTTTATCTCATTTCAAAATAGCTTTCATTATGAAATTTTTTCTGAAATCCAATATGCATTTCCAGAGAGAATTCTTTATCACGGAATTGGCTCTATCCTCCTTGTTTATTGTATAAGACAAGGTTTTCTGAATAAATATCTAAAGTCACGAATGAATTTATTTCTTGGGAAAATCTCTTTTTCTTTATATTTGATTCATCATCTAATTTTATGTTCTTTAATTTCTTACTTATATGTTGAATTTGATGAATCAATTTATAGTTTTGTTTTTCTTTATTTCTTCTATATATCCTCCAGCATCTTATTATCATTTTTTATTTTAAATAAAGTAGATAATTTTGGGATAAAATTATCAAAAAAAATATCGTTTAGGATTTTAAATTTTTTAAAAATAAATTTAAGGATGAGACTATAATTGAAAATGAATGATTATCCTTTGATGCAGGAAAAAAATCTAAATTACTCATTTAGCCAAGTCTTCAATTCTCACAAAGGGAATTATGCTGATAAATGGGAAGGCTATTTATTTGTATACGATGAAATTTTTTTAAATTGGAAATATAAAGAACTCACACTTCTAGAAATAGGAATTGATAATGGTGGATCTTTAGAAATATTTTATAAATTTTTCAATAATATTAAAAAAATTGTAGGGGTAGATATTAACAAAAAATGCCTTGATTTAGAAATGAAAGATAAAGGAGTTGAAATAATAATTGGAGACTCAAAAGCTATTGCAACAAGAGAAAATATTGAAAAAATTTCATCTACATTTGATATAATTATTGATGATGGATCACATATTTCGTCAGATATAATTAGCAATTTTGTTAATCTAGTCGGATTAGTATCCTATGGTGGACTTTATATAATTGAAGATTTATGTTGTAGTTATTGGAAAAGTTATGGGGGGGGGTTAAAAAATGAATTATCAGCAATTAATTTTTTTAAAAAACTAGTAGATATAATAAATTACCAACATTGGGACGAAAATTTTTCTATAAAGGATTTTTTTAAACAAAACGGAATAAATAACATTAATGAGAAAGCTTTACATAAATTAACTTTCCTAAAAAATATTGCCTTTTATAATTCTATTTGTGTTTTAGAGTTTTATGACTTTTCTTACAAAAAAGGGATCGGCAAAAGACTTTGTAGAGGAGTTCCAAGAATAAACATGAATGTGGGTTCGAATGGTGATGATATTAATGACATTTCGCCTAACTAAAAATAAGGAATAGTTTTCATGGCGAGTTTTTTAAATTCACATTTTGAGATAAAATGCTAATGATTTAATAATATCCTTATGGCTCATCCAGAACAGGAAAATTATTTTGAACACCTTAATGTAAGATTTGGTGAAGAAATATCTCTTGCAGAGAATATTGTCGAAATTGGTTCAAGTGATCTAAATGGAAGTGTACGAAAATTTTTTAAAAAAGAATCATTATATTTTGGTGTAGATTTACATCCAGGGAAAGGAGTTGATAGTATTGTCCCTGGTGAACTTTTACAGCTTCCAAATTCATGGGCAGACATCTCAATATCTACTGAATGTTTTGAACATGCAAAAAATTGGAAAGAAATATTTTTAAATATGATAAGAATTACTAAACATGAGGGTTTAGTATTTTTAACTTTCGCAGGAATTGGAAGAAATACCCATGGAACAATTGATTGTCACGACTGGGCTTCAAAATCGACAAATGATTATTACTCAAATTTATCTCCAAATGATATAGGTAGGGAGATTGAATTAGGAAGATACTTCTCTAGGCACTCATTTGAGGTAAATTTCAATTCTAATGATACTTATTTCTGGGGAATCAGAGGAAATGACGAATTTGATCAGGAATTTATGTCCCTTGAAAATCTTTTATCAAGAGCGAGAGGCCAACTTGGTATGCAAGTCATGAGAAGTGAATTACTAAGAAAAGGTAATTTAGAATTGATCGAGAAAAACAATTCTTTAGAAAAAGAACTTGCAGGCTATCGAAATGATGAGGCAAGAATTCAATTAGAAAAAGATAAGAGTGAATTCGAAAAAGAGAGAATGATATTTAATGAGCTCAAATCAAGAAGTATTCAAAGAAGATTTATAGACCTTTTAAAAAGGAAACTTAAAGGTAGAAAAAATTTATAGTACAGGGACAGTATTGAATAAAATTTCTTCATCACTTTTTTTAAAAATACCTTTTTTAATATCAGCATAGAGAAAGCTATTTTTTTCACAAAGTGCAATGAATACTCTTTCATATGCATGAGCTAAAGTTCCATCCTGCTTACCTTCTTCTGCTTCAAACTGAATTTTGCAAATTTCATCAGATTTTAATAAAGACAGTGCTTTTGGATTAAACCAAAACATAGAACCGGCGAAAAATGATGTTTTAGATTTATCCGTAATAGGTTCAATATCTAATGATTTATAAATTTTGTTTACTAACTTTACATTACTTCCATTATATGAAGGATTCGATAAGAAATATTTATAAGTGCCAACTATTCCAATTTCATTATTCTCAAGCATTTTTATAGATTTTAAGGCTATCAATGATGTCCCACATAGTGAATATAATAATGATTTTCTCCAGTAATCACCCCTATTACTATAAGAACTCTTTTTTGAATGAATTTTCAAAATAGACTTATAATTATCTAATAATCCGGATCTATATAATTTTAAAAAAGGATAAATATCTCTACCAATATTTTTACATATAAAAATAGTTACTGGTATTTTTCTAATTTTCGATAACTCTAATATTTTAGGTACAAATGATTCAAAGGGGGTAGTTATATATAAATTAAATTGAACGATGATATTACTTAAATAATTAAAAAGTTCTTCAATTAGTTCAATGTAATATAAATGTAAAACCACAGCCGTAGTTCTTTCATTATGAAATGGGATAGATCCAGGTATTTTTTTTAAGAAGTCCCTATTTTCTTTTGATTTGTCAATGTGTTTATAGCAATTAGTTTCTCTTTTTATAGAATTTTCTAGTTTAGGATCACAATATTGCCATACATATTTATCAAGATTTATTTGGTTGATATTTTTCTTAATAATCTCTGCCTTTACTATGCCAAATTTCTTCGAAATTAGATCAGATCCAATTAAACTCCAATTAATATTTTTTAGGTTTAATAAGATTGAGTTTACGTTATTTATTGAATATCCAAAAATATTTAGTTGAGTCCTAGCAAATGTAGAATATATATATATAATATTTGAAAAACTATGTCTTGAGAGGAGTGGTTCAATTTTAAAATTTGATTTTATTAATTTCTGTGAAAATCCTATTTCATAGTTCATTATTACTTCAAATTTGGTGTTTTGAGGTTCAACTTTAAGAATAATTTCTTCTAAAATCTTTTTCGATCTCTTATTTAATTGAATATATATGAGATAAGATTGTAAATGAAAAAAAAACTGTTTTGAAGCCGTTAATCCAATAACTTTATTTCTTCTACTTCTCTTAATCATTAAATTTAATGTATTTCTAAATTTTTCTTTATTTATTAAATAAAAGCTTGAATTTATAAATAGAATTCCTTTGCAATTTTCTTCTTCTTTACAAATATTATAACCTACCCTAAAGCTATAAAAATCATAACCTATATTCGGTCTTTTGATTAATTTAATATCATCGAATTCTGGAGGTAAGTTACTGATATTTTGAGAGGTTGTAACAACAATAGTTTTTTCGAAAAAATTATTTATTATTGAGAGAATTTCTAGAAAATTATCTTGCCATTTATCATCTGGATCAAAATGAGCAAATATAGCTTGTTTCATAAGTTAAATTAAATATTACTTAAAAAATTTAAAGATATATTTTGTAGGAATTTTAATTATTAAATATACTCCTTTGAATAATTTATATAAGAATTGAACCTTAAAAAGTCTTTTTGCACATCTTTCTTTCATATACTTAATATTAATTCTGAAAGTTAAAGCGTTTGATTTGAGATTTATATCTATTATTCTTTGAGATTTATTTATACCTCTTTTCATATTTGTAATTAACATATTTCTTTTAATCAAATCAAGATTATATATTTTCATCTCATCCACTAGATTAAAAGAAATTGAGGATGAGGCTGACTTAAGAAAAGCCTCAAGATATTGCAGTCCATATTTTTGATCAGGCTCTAGGTGGCATCCTTCTCCCCATTCATTCCATGAATTTATAAAAATAAATCTCTCTTCTTCTGTAAAATTACAATATGTATAAGATCTAATGTATCTTGTCCAAATCTCAAATAAATCGGGATTGCTTTTATAAATTATTGTTGAGCTATCTTGTCTTCTTGCAGTGTTATCCCAAGAAGGCATGATTCCTCTGTATAGTTTAAAATTTGGTGCTTTCTTATTCAAACTTTGCTTTATAACTTTCCGAAAATCAACTAAAGAACCTTTCCAATCTTTGTTTATTAATTGCGGAACTTGATCAACACTATTAGATATACCATTAAATTTATGAGGTGGGAATTCTACTAATGCGTCTGCGTTGACTTCTCCTGGATGGGATATATCGTAAAAATCAACTGCAATTATATGAATATCAGTAAATCCGTTTTTTTTAGCTGTCCGCCTCCAAATTTCAAAAACATTAATAACGTCAGGAATATCTTTAGCCCTATAGACTATGATTATTGGTTTGTCATTTAATCTTATATATCTTTTGTCTTTAAAAAAAGGCAATAAAGAATTGATAAAATTAACAGGATCTTCTTTTGCGTATTCTTGCTTTAGAAGTACTTTTTGATCTTCTCCATCCCATCTTCTAGTCCAGTTTTCATTGGCCCAACATAAGCAGAAATCAAAATTAATATTCGATTTAAGAAATCTATTAATAGGTCCTTCTAATATTTTTCTACCACTAAACCAATAATAATAAAAACAGAAACCTTTTAAGCCATAAAGTTTTGCCATTTCTACCTGTTCTTCCATTATGGCAATATTTTCTAGATTATAAAATCCTAATTCTCTTGGTAGATGTGGTTGATAATGATCAGAAAAGTTTGACTTGCCTTTTACAGCATTATTCCACTCAGTAAATCCCTCTCCCCACCACTCTGAATTTTCTGGAATTCTATGAAATTGCGGAAGGTAAAAAGCTATGGTTTTGGACGAATCATCAACAAAAATATTATTTTTCGTGTCTTTAATTTTTTGTCCTGATAAAATCCTGTAAGATTCTGATTTCTTTTTTTGGTTATTATTTCCCATAAAAAATCAAAATTAGAACTATATAGTAAATTATCCTATAATAAAACACTGTAAATATATTTTTGAATAGCATTTTTTTATTTAATAAAATAGAAATAGCATGAAAAAAAAGAAAATTAAATCTGACATTACTGTAATAATTCCTTTTTACAACGGTAAATCTTACATAAAGAGGGCACTATTATCTCTGAAAAAAGAGATCCTTAAATCTGATCAAATAATAATTATTAATGATGGATCCACAAGGCTTGAAGATATTGAATATCTTCGAAGGATTATTATTGATTTCCCAATCCCAATTGAACTTGTAAATACAAAAAATAATGGGCAAAGTATGGCTAGGAATGTGGGAGCAAAATTAGCTAAAACAAAATTTATAACCTTTTTAGATCAAGATGATATGGCTTATCCCTTAAGAAACATGGTACTTAAAAATTGCTTAGAAAATGCGATGCTAGGGGATTCTTCATGTTGTTATGCTTATGGAGATGTAACAAGAATAAATAAAAATGACTATGTATTGGAGAACAACTTTTCATCCAAAAGAGAATCAAAGATAAATAATAAAAAAAACTGTTTTAATTTTGAGACAAAAAAATATATCTACAAGGATCTATTTAGATTAGTAGGAAGTGCATTATTTGTAAGGAAAAAGTTTTTAGAATCTGGGGGTTTTGATCCAAATTTAATAGGATATGAAGATGATGATTTATTCTTGAATTTACATTTATCGAAATATACATTTGCCAAAACAAAACAAGAGGTTCTTTATTGGAGATTAAACAGGTTTAGTACATCATATACTGATCGATTTAAAATTAGTAGATTTAAATATTTTAAGAAGCTTTTAAAACTATTTAAAAAGAATCATTCTCATTTTTTTGAATTAATAGTAACTAGATTTATGTTTAGATTTACTATTGATTTATTTATGCCATTGTTTAATCTATCAATATTTAGAGGGAATTTTTTAAAAAGCATTAAATGCTCTTTATCAATTTTTAAAAAAAGCAATAAAATATTTAAAAAACTTTTATCAAAAACTATTCAAAATAATTTTATAAAATTAATATATCTTTTTAAAATATATATATTAAACAAAATTCTTTATTTTATAGGCTTATCAAAATTAGTTTTATTAAAATAAATAGTCTAAGTTTTATAAATTAATTGAGACTATTTTCGCACCATTTTTGATTTTTTAGGTACCACTCAACTGTTATTTCTAATCCTTTTTCAAATGAAAATTTTGGCTTCCAGCCAAGTTCCCTAGTTATTTTATCAGGATCAATTGCGTATCGCTTATCATGACCTGCTCTGTCTTCGATAAATTTTATTAAACTTGCATATGGCTTATCAGAGGGAATTTTTTTATCCATAATAGAACATATTTGTTTTACCAATTCTAAATTTGTTTTTTCTCCATAGCCTCCAATGCAATAACTTTCACCTATCCTGCCATTTTCTAAAACCATAAAAATTGCATCTACATGATCTTCAACAAACAACCAATCTCTAATATTTAGTCCGTCTCCATATATTGGAATTGATTTTGATTTATAAGCTCTCGTTATAACAACAGGTACTAATTTTTCTGGGAATTGCCAAGGACCAAAATTATTTGAACAATTTGTGAGAAGTATAGGTAATCCATAAGTATGATGCCATGCATTTACTAAATGATCACTACTAGCTTTGGTTGCAGAATAAGGACTTCTTGGATCATATGCAGTATCTTCAGAAAAATTTCCATCTTTTGGTAATGAGCCAAAAACTTCATCTGTACTAACATGGTGAAATCTAAATGTTTCCTTTTTTTTTGGAGATAAATTTTCCCAGTATTTTCTAGATGCCTCGAGTAAATTAAATGTTCCTATTACATTACTTTTTAAGAATTCTTCTGGTCCGCTAATAGATCTATCAACATGACTTTCTGCCGCTAAATGAATTATTAAATCTGGTTTTACTTCAACTACTAATTCTTCTATATATTTTAAATTACATAGATTAACTTTTAATAAATGATGCGCCCCTAATGTTTTATTATCCTTATCTTTAAATAATTTATCTATTGACAAAATACTACTTGCATATCCAAACTTATCTACATTAAATACATCATGATTAAGTTTAAGAAGTCTCCTTACAACATAACCTCCAATAAAGCCAGCTCCACCTGTAACTAAAACTCTCATAAATTATACAAATGATATTGGAATAATATAACAGAGATATAATGAATTAATTTCGTAAATAAACTATTCTTTTTTATTTAAGAAGTATTTATTTAATCAAATTTCATTTTGTATAAAATATTAAATAATTCTTTTCTCCAATGAAGAGGTCTTAGATCAAGTAATGATGTAGAACTAGAAATATCCAGAAGAGAAAAGTTTGGTCTTTTGGCGCTAGTAGAGAATTCAGAGGATTTTATTGGAATTGTTTCTGCCATTTTATCAATTAATTCAAAATATAATCCTAATTCACCTATAGAACATGCAAAATCATACCAGCTTGCTACTCCGAAATCAGACCAGTGAAATATTCTCGATTCTTGATCTAAATAAGATGAATTTAAAATAAATTTCCAACAGAAATTAGATAAACTATAAGTGCTTGTTGGGCAGCCAATTTGATCTGAAACAACCCTAAGAGGAATATTTTTATGTGCAAAATCTTTATGAAGTTTCAACATGGTTTTCATAAAATTTTTACCAAAAGGTGAATATAACCAACTAGTTCTAATCACAATATTTTGCTTCATCCTTAAAACATATTTTTCTCCAAGAGCTTTTGATTTGCCATATACACCAATCGGATCAATCTTGTCATCTGGTTTATACGCTGAAGATTTTTTACCATTAAAAACAAAATCAGTGCTGATATGCAAAAAAGTTCCATTATTTTTATTTACATATTCAGTTATAGATTCAAGGGCATAACCATTTACCTGATAAACAGTTTCAAAATCTTCTTCAGCTTTATCTACATTTGTATAAGCACTGGCATTAATGACGAATTCAGGTCTGAAATTCTCTAACTTTTTCAGACAATTATCAACATTTAAAAAATTACATTCTTCTTTGGAGTAAGCTTTTAAATTGATACCTCTTGGAAGAGTTGAAATTAAAGTTTTACCTAATTGACCATTTGACCCGAAAATTAGAACTTTTATCAAAATAAATCTCCCTTAGACAACTCTTTTAGAAATGGAGCTTTTTCATCCTTTTCACTTAATTCATAATTAAGTGATGTTTCAGAAAAAACTTTAGGCCAAGTTATATTAATATTTTTATCCAAATAATTAATAGTGCCTTCATGACTTTTTTTATAGTAATTTGTAGTTTTATATTGGACTTCAGCAATATTTGAAACTGTAAGAAAACCATGAGCGAAGCCGACAGGTACCCATAATTGTTTTTTATTTTCAGAACTTAGGAATTCTCCAACCCATTTACCAAAAGTAGGAGAATTTGTTCTTATATCTACCGCAACATCAAATATTCTTCCAAATGTACATCTTACTAATTTCCCTTGAGCAAAGGGATTCTTTTGAAAATGCAAACCTCTAAGAACTCCTTTAGATGATTTAGAGTGGTTATCTTGAACGAAGTTGTTAATTTTTTGATTGTGTTTCTTTAAAACTTTTTCCCATTCCTTGAAATTCCAGCTTTCCATGAAAAATCCTCTTTCATCACTAAAAGAAGTAGGAGTTATTAATATAGGGCCTTCTAAATTTTTCTCATAATAATAAGAAATACTTTCTGAGTTCAATCCCATCTAAATTAATCTTCTAGTAATGAAATTAAATAATCGCCATAACCACTTTTTTTGAGTGGCTTAGCTAATTCTATTAAATTCTCATCATTAATCCAACCTTTTCTCCAAGCTACTTCTTCCGGGCAACAAATCTTTAATCCTTGTCTAGTTTCAATAGTTTTAATATAAAAAGATGCATCTAATAAAGATTCAGTAGTGCCAGTATCAAGCCAAGCCATTCCTCTATTAAATAATTCTACCGATAAGCTCCCTTCTTCAAGATAAAGTTTATTAAGGTCGCTAATCTCAAGTTCTCCTCTTTGAGAAGGTTTAACTTGTTTTGCTTTATTGACTACTGTTTTATCATAAAAATATAATCCTGTAACAGCGTACTTACTTTTGGGTTTTTTTGGTTTTTCTTCTATACTTTTTACTTTCCCATCCTTAGAAAAATCAACAATTCCATATCTTTCGGGATCACTAACTGGATAAGCAAAGATAGTTGAATTTTCTCTGTGAGATGCTTTTTTTAGTTGATTAACAAATCCTTGGCCATAAAACAAATTATCCCCAAGAATCATTATTGATGGATGGCCATCTAGGAAGGTTTCTCCTATTAAAAAAGCTTGGGCTAATCCTTCAGGCTTTTCTTGAACCTCATAAGAAATTTTTATCCCAAATGAGCTTCCATCACTAAGTATATACTTGAATTTATCAAGGTCATGTTTAGTAGTAATTATAAGTATTTCTCTTACTCCCGCTAACATTAAAGTTGAAAGAGGGTAATATATCATAGGTTTGTCATAGACGGGCAAAAGTTGCTTACAAACAGCATTTGTAATTGGATATAATCTACTGCCTGTCCCCCCCGCCAAAATTATTCCTTTTCTTATATTTGGGTTATTCAAATTTATTTAAAGATTTAAATTAGTTTAGAAAATTAATATGTTACTAATTAAAAAGTATTGCATAAATATATATATTTTCATATTTTATTAAAAAAAATTCCAAAAATAAAAACAAAGTTTTCAATAAAAGATTGTCTAAAAGCACCTGCCTTAAAATAAAATCTTAATCGCTTAAAAGGATTTTTTGCATCTCTTGCCTTTATAAAATTATCGAGTATTTCTAAGTTATCTCGTTTAATTAGATTCCTATTATTATTTAAATTTGATATATTTACATCAATCCAAGATTTGAAAATTCCAGAAATAAAAGAATTTAATCTTTGCAATTTGTCCCGAAATCTATTATTACCCCCTATTAAATTCTGTCTATGCTGCCTATATCTCACGGATTTTTTTTTATCATATATAACTTCTCCACCAGCAGCAGTAATTAATTGATAGCACCACCAATCATGAGATATATATTTATCACATATTAATGATTCAACAACTAAATCTCTTGCTGATCTATTTAATACAATCGTGTTACCTGCTGCTATGTTTTGAATTAAAGCATTTTTAAAACCTTTTTTGTTTTTAAAGTATTTTGATTCTCCAATCTCTTTTGAACAATCTTCAGTATAATATGCTGTTCTAGAACAATATAAAACTGGCTTAAAAGTATCTAATTTAGATATTTGATTTAAAGCTTTTTCAATTTTGTTAATCTCCCATATGTCATCTTGATCACTAAAAGCATAATAATCAAAATTAGAGCCAACGTCCCTTAACCCAAATAAAAAATTCCCTGCAAATCCCAGATTCTTTTTTCTATTTATAGTCGTGATGATTGAGTTGGATTTTTTATTTTGATATGAGTTAAGAAGATTTATCTTTTCGGAAGAGTTGTCATTAAAAATAAATATTTGCTTTGAATTGTGCGTTTGTGAAATAATACTATCTAATTGATCAATCAGATATTTATTGCCATTATAAAAACCCAATATTATTGCTACTCTTTTCTGATCTTGATTATCAATCATTTATTGACAATTATAATATTATAAAATTATTTAATATAAAATATTATTAGATTAATATAACATTGAATTATTTTGTTATTAAAAAATATTGTTCTAAAAAGTTAAAAATAGAAATACTAAATTACTTTTCATTCAAGTAAGCAAATAAATTTCTGAGTTATATTAAAAAAGATTGTAACTTTAAATATTATATAAATGATTAAAAATGGAGCAGTTCTAATAACAGGTTGTTCTGGTTTTATTGGAGCAGCACTAACAAAGAAATTTCTAAAAGAAAATTTTAAAGTAATTGGTATTGATAATTTAAATGATTATTATGACCCTAACTTAAAAATTTCTAGATTAAAAGACATTGATCAATATGCAAGAGATAATCGATATATTTGGGAATTTTTTGAGCTATCGATATGTGATAAAAATGCTATAAGTAAAGTTTTTATAGATAACAAACCTGATATTGTTGTAAATCTTGCTGCACAGGCGGGAGTAAGGTTCTCAATAAAAAATCCTGAAGTGTATTTAGAGTCTAATTTAAATGGATTTTTTAATATTCTTGAGAATTGTAGACATAATAAAGTAAAGCATTTGGTTTATGCCTCTAGCAGTTCTGTTTATGGATCTAATAAAGAATATCCTTTTAACGAAGAACAAAACGTAAATAAACCTTTAAGCTTTTATGCAGCAACCAAAATTTCGAATGAAATGATGGCTTATTCTTATAGTAATATATATGGGATGTCTGTTACTGGCTTAAGATTCTTTACAGTTTATGGTCCTTGGGGTAGACCAGACATGGCTCCCATGATTTTCTCGGAAAATATATTATCTAAAAAGCCTTTAAGGATTTTTAATTTTGGGGAAATGAAAAGAGATTTTACTTTTATATCAGATATTGTTAATGGGACTTATTTATGTTGTTTAAAGCCCCCAATTTCAGAAAAAAATTCCCAAAATATTTCTAATAAGCCGCCTCATAAACTTTTCAATATAGGTTTCGGTCGACCAATAAACTTAATGGAATTTATAAATCTTTTAGAAGATTCTTTCTCAATTAAAGCTATTAAACATTTCGAACCTATCCAAGATGGTGATGCACAAGAAACCTTTGCAAGTACGAAAAAATTGGAAGAATGGATTAATTTCAGGCCAAAAGTAAGCATAGAAGAAGGAGTAAAAAAATTTGCCGATTGGTATTTAAAATATTATGGTTAATCTAAATATACAAATTGAAATTTTGTTCTTGGAAAAAGATCAAATTATAAAACTTTTGCTTCTTTAATAATTATTAGTTTTTAAAGGTCTTGCACCTTTTGCATTTAGAACTAGTCTTATGGTTTTTATTAAAATTAAAAAATCTAATAAAAAAGAAAAATGACTTATGTAGTAGATATCGTAACTAAGTTTTTTGGCACTATCCAAAATGCTGGCACCATATGGATAATTAACTTGAGCCCATCCGCTTACACCAGGACGCAAAATGTATCTGTAATTATAATAAGGAATTTCTGTAAGAAATTCATTCTCTATTTCTGGTCTTTCAGGCCTAGGCCCTATTAGGCTCATATCTCCTTTAATAACACACCATAGTTGTGGTAATTCATCTAATCTTGTCACCCTAATAAAAGACCCAATTTTTGTAATCCTTGGATCAGATTTTTTTGCCCATTGGATACCGTGCTTTTCTGCATCAATTTTCATACTTCTAAATTTGTAGATTTTTATAATTTTGCCATTTAATCCTGTTCTAATTTGCTTATAAAATAATGGACCTTTATCTTCAACAAAAATTAAAAAACTTATAATTATAAAAAGAGGTGATGTTAAAACAATTAATATAAGACTTACAATTAAATCACCAATCCTTTTGAATCTTATTTGGTAATTGTCTTCAATAGATTTTAATTTTTCAATTAATTGATATTTATTATCTATTATTTGCGTTGGTATTCTATGAAACTCTTTTTCGAACCAAGTTAATAAACTTTCAACAATAATTCCTTTTAGTTTGAACTTAAAAATAGTATCTATATTTGTTTTGTTTACATCTCTAAAGTCACCAATTATTATTCCTTTTATATTTTTTAGATTTACATTATCTAAATTATCCTTATTTGAAATCCAAGACAGAATATATTCTTTATTTCCTATTTCTTTGATAAGTTTCTGAAAATTTGACTCTTTACCGTAATAAATCCATACCTTTTTTTGGTCATAAATACTATACGTAATTATACTAAAAAAATATTGAATAAATAAACTTAATATAGTTATGTAGATAGATGATCTTATAAACAAGTTACTTAACTCCCTAGAATAATAACTTGAGAAGTTTGATGTATCCCAATAAAATATTAAAGGTAACCACCAATTTATTATTATATAAATTAAATTACATAAAAGAAGCATAAATAAAGACTTTAATAAAGCATTTGCAAAACTGCTGAATGTTATTTTCTCTGTTTTAATATATCTGCCTAAGACATAACTTACGATTATCCAAAATAGTCCTAAAGATATTGAAACTGATTTACTTGGATATGCACCTATCTCTTTAAAAAAAATAAAATTATATAAATTGGTATTTAGTAAATAATCAATTGTACCTGCAATTAATTTCCTTCTTCTACTTATAATCCAAGGAATCTTAATATACATTACTTTTTATACAAATTTAATCCCATCTTACCTTGTATGGCAATCTTAAAAGATTTATGTTTTTACTTTTTTATTTTTAAATTCCGCAAGATTTTGATTATTATTCTCATTAATAATATTACTAGAACCAGAAATTAACAACCACAACACTATACTAAATCTCCCATCAAAATATTGAATGTCCACCATTTGTGAAATTAAAAGAACTATTAGAGAAGTTATCCATGATTTGTCAAATATTGAGATTTTATCAGTAGTTAAAAAGCTTTTCTTTACTGAAAGATAAACAATAATTATTATCGGAGTAATTACTAATATTCCAACTGGAATGCCGTAACTAATAATTAATTCTAAAGGTAAATTGTGAGAATGTCCTTTCCATAACCCAGTTTCATCTTTAAAAATTGCTGGAAATGATGCGGCCCCACTACCAAAAAAAGGATTTCTAAAGATAGTCTGAATCCCTGTTTCCCAAATACCTATTCTTGAATATTGAAAATTACTAAATTTCATCCATAATGATTGAGATATAGTAGATCTCAAAAATGATTGAATACCTAAGCCAAATATTGGATATATTATCGCTGAGATGATTAAAGATAAAAATAATAAAAACGTAATTATAAATTTATAAATTTTTTGACCATACATTAGTAACGTACCAACCAAAATCCCTAGCCAAGCCGCTCTTGAAAAAGTAAATACAGTTGAAATTGATAAACCAGCCGTAAATATATAATTAGCAAAGTTTCTTATTAAATTTTTATCTGAATTAATTATGCATGCAAGGGCTGTCGGCCATATTATGTTTAACCATGAACCCATATAATTTGCGTTATTAAATAAACCAGTTAATCCTGAAAAATTCTCTATCGGCCTTTGATACCAGATTATTAATCCATTAAGGAACTCAAAAGGACCATACCAACTAAAAAAATATTGTCCAATTCCTGATATAAGTACTGGAAAAGTTCCGCAGAATAACGCTAAAGAGGAAACTTTTCTTTTGCTTGGGGTATTAAGAAATGGTTTAAATCCAAGGTAACACCAAAAAAGTGGTAACCAATTAGCTAACCCAATCCATGTAAGAGATGAATTTAAATTGTATTTATTCAAATGGTCATTATATAAAGTGTTAATCAAGCAGCTAATGATCATTAAAATACTTGCAGAAAAGAAAAAAGTAATCCATTTATCTAATAAAAATTTTTTTCTATATTTAACTGTATTTGTTACTAAACAAACTAGAAGAAATATTGTTGAGATACTAAAAGCGGAAGGTAAAAGAAAGAGGCTTAAAATAAATAGATAAAAACTAAATTCACCTTTAATATTTTTAGATTTTTCTGAAATGAAATTATTCAATAGTCCTTAATTTACAAATTTATTATATATGTCTTTGAAACAAGTTAAAGTTTTGATGAAATATATTATTTTTATATAAATTAATGATACTTTTTAAAATCATTGAAATTAATGAAATTTTAGTTAACTTACTAAATTAAAGTTTAAAAATTTAAAGAACATTTTTAAAGTACAATAATAAATTATAATGACTAGAGAAAATTTAGAAACTATTAAACCCTATATCAAGAAAATTTGTTGTATTGGTGCTGGCTATGTAGGTGGACCTACTATGGCCGTAATTTCAGATCATTGTCCAAATATAAAAATTACGTTAGTAG
>MDTB01175648.1_pt1 | contig 47768 bp, 49 predicted proteins | sample 811161 | NCBI WGS metagenome assembly MDTB01 (sample SAMN05326650, study PRJNA326480) | marine metagenome | isolation source: seawater | place: Mediterranean Sea | collected 2009 | reverse complement strand
TGTAAACGCCCACGAAGATAAAGTTGCTCGCGGAAAAGCTAAAGCCATGATAGTAAAAATAAAAAGAGGTGCTGCCGAAAGACCAAAAATGCCTGAAATTTCTGGGCCTCCTCAAAATGATAATGATTTAAAAACTGAAACTAAAGAAGAGATAATGGGCAGACTCATACCAATAGGAGTAGGTGGTGATATGGATGAAATAAACGCGCTCGAAGATAGAGTGCTACGTGGAAAAATTAAAGCTGCAATTGTCAAAGCAAAAAGAGATAAAAAATAACTGTGCCTGACAATCAAAAATCAGTGTTAACAAAAACGCAAGTAATATCAATGATAGCTTGCACTATCCTTTTGGTGATTTATGTAACCCTTGTAACATGGGTTCTGTAATTAAATGGATTGGCTAACTCTTGATTGGTTAATGAAAAATTTAGAATGGGCTGTGGCCATTCTTTTGATTGGATGTGTAATTCTATTTTTTTTTCCTGTCATACTTGGCTGGCAATTAAAGCAGGATGAGAAAAAAAAACAATTGAAAACCAAATGATGCAAAATGGAAACAATTCCTTTTATAAGCATTCTCGTTCTAATATTTTCTCTGATTATTGTTGGGGAAATCATAAAGCTAAAAAAGGAGGTTCGAAGACTTTCAAAATCGTACAATATTCTAAAAGCAAAAAAATTGAAAAATGATTTAAAATAATGATCCTTATTAATTTTGATTTTTGATTTTGAACCTTAGCCCCTAACGTAAATAAATTACGGTCTTGTATTACTGGTATTATGGAAAAAAACATGCAGACATCAACTGAATTGAGTAAATCGGACTCTAGCCGAATATATACACTATTTTACTCGTTTTTTCTAGTTCCATTTATGATAGCGATTTTTGGAGCTATATTTTTTCTTTTATTCCGATTTATAACATTCGAAACCAATGACGCATCAGAGCTCTTGAATCAAGTTAAAATTGGCTCTGCTACTAAAAGATGGCAATCTGCTTTTGAACTTTCAAAAGTCCTTAATAATCCCAAAACTGTTCCAGATGACCTTACGTTCAAGAATCAAATGATATCAGCATACAAACATTCAATTAATGATGATCCGTTAGTTCGTGCCTATCTTGCTATTGCTATGGGAGCAACAGGTGATAATTATTATTCCAAAAACCTAATTGAAGGTCTTAAAGATGACTCCCGTGAATCCCGGTTGGCTGCGATTCAAGCGGTGGGTATGGTAAAAGCAAAATCAGCAGTTACTATGTTATCAAAAATAGTAAAAAATTCAGATTATAGCGATGAAAGGCTGGCAGCTACAATGTCCCTTGGTTTTATTGGTGATATGGGAACTATTCCAGTTCTAACAGAATTACTAGAAGATGAGGAACCAAACATAAGATGGGATGCAGCTGTAGGACTTGCAAAGATGGGTGAGAAATCTTCAATACCAATTATCGAAAACCTGATGGATCGAAAGTATCTTATGACCTTCCCAGAGCTAGATTATAATGAGATCAATAAGGTAATTTTAGTAGCCATAGAAACTTCAGCATTAATAAAAGATAGTCGTTTCAAATCAAAATTAATTGTTCTAGCAGAGTCTGACGAAAATCTCACTATTCGCGATGCAGCTATGAAAACCTTGAAAACATCATACGATAGGGTCATTTAAGTTATGTCTGAAAAAAAAATAGTACCAAATGCCTCCGTTGGGTCTTCCGCAGAGAACTCATTTAAAAGTTCTGAAGTAACAAGGAGAGGGTTTTTTAGCTGGCTATCCCTAGGTTGGTTAGCCTATATCGGTGTGACTGGGGGATTTTTCACAATGATTGCTCGTTTTTTGTTCCCAAATGTACTTTTTGAGCCACCACAAACATTTAAAATTGGATTCCCAGAAGACTTTTCTCGTAATAGTGTTGACATAAAATACAAAAAAGAATTTAACGCCTGGATTGTCCGTGATGAGGAGTCAATTTTTGCTCTTTCCACTGTTTGTACTCATTTGGGCTGCACTCCAAACTGGTTGCCTGTTGAATCAAAATTTAAATGTCCATGTCACGGCAGTGGGTTCAGAATGACAGGCATTCATTTTGAAGGACCAGCTCCAAGACCTTTAGAAAGATTCAAAGTTAGTTTAGCCAGTGATGGACAGATTCTAGTTGATAAAACCAAAAGCTATAAATGGGAGAAAGGGGAGTGGGAAAACCCTGACTCATTTTTAAAAGTTTAATAACTTAACAATTGAACGTAGACCTGAAAAATGAAAGATAAAAAAGAAAATAAATCCATTTTAGAAATTTTGGGTAATTCCCAAATTTGGAAGTCAATTATCCGCTCTGGAATTCCTCATACCAGGCGGCAAAGAATGCATGCAGTGCTTGGTAGCGTTTTCCTCCATCTACACCCGGCCCGGTTACCAAAACACGCGGTTAAAGTTGGCTACACATGGTGCATGGGGGGGCTATCGTTCTTTTTGTTTGTAAACTTGACTATAACTGGAATATTGCTCATGTTCTATTACAGGCCCACAGTAGAGTACGCCTACACGGATATTATCGATCTCACAGAGCAAGTACCTCTAGGTATTATGAGAGAGTTACATCGATGGGCTGCTCATGCAATGGTTTTAGTTGTCTGGCTACACATGCTAAGAGTATTTATGACTGGCTCCTACAAACCACCGAGAGAATTTAACTGGGGTGTGGGGGTTTTGTTAATGACCCTAACAATGTTCTTGTCATTCACTGGCTACCTATTACCGTGGGATCAACTTGCGATCTGGGCCGTAACAGTTGGATCCAACATGGCTAGAGCGCACCCATTCATTGGGCATGAAGGCCCTGGTGCTAGTTTACTAGCTATAGGCGATATTAACCTAGTTCATATTGGATCTGATGTCAGGTTTGCTCTGATTGGGGGTCGCTTTGTTGGAGAAGCGACATTACTTCGGTTCTATGTTATACACTGTATTGCAATACCGTTTATAATGATGATTTTTATGGCAGTTCACTTCTGGCGTATCAGAAAAGATGGTGGGATTTCTGGCCCATTATGAGGAAGATTAATTAAATGTTAGACTTATTTAAAAACTCAGTTGATTTTTTATCAAAACCTACAATTAGTTTTACTATTCTTACGGTTTTAACCCCTATACTTTTTCCTCCTACAGATTGGTTTGAGAAAATAAATAGAAAGTTTGGGTTCTATCTTCTGTGGACGAAAAAGGGTTGCGCCTTAGCTATGGTTGCAATAACGTTCTTCTTTGCCGTTGGATTCATGGATGAAAACTTTAGCATTATTTTAACAAAAGCAGATAATTTCCCCATCATTCTAATGGTCTATTCAATTTTTTTCTTTACATGGCTAGGCATGAACAAAGCCTATACAAATGACCAGAGATTAGAACAGGGTTTGAAACCATCAGAGTATAATGATCCTGATGATAAAGTTCTTGTCTGGCCTGACCTAGTATATATTGAGTTTATCGCACTAATATTATTTACTGTCTTTCTTGTTGTATGGTCAATACTTGTCCCTGCGCCTTTAGAAGAGCCTGCAAATCCTGCCGCAACGCCTAATCCTTCCAAAGCACCATGGTATTTTTTAGGCCTACAAGAAATGTTAGTCTATTTTGATCCATGGATTGCAGGTATTCTCCTTCCAATTTTCTGCGTTGTAGGCCTAATGGCCATTCCGTATATGGACATAAATAAAAATGGTGACGGATATTATTCATTTAAAGAGAGACGAGTTGGTATATTTATATTTATGTATGGATGGATAGTATTGTGGCTATTCCTTATTGTCCTAGGCACGTTTTTCAGAGGTCCAAATTGGAATTTTTACGGTCCTTTTGAATATTGGGATAGTCATAAGGTTGAAGCCTTAAATAACGTTAATTTATCAGAGTATTTTTGGGTAAAATTATTAGGCTCTGGACTCCCAGAAAATATTCTCATAAGAGAGATAACTGGATTTATCCTAGTCGGTTTATATCTATTCATATTGCCTGTTCTCTTGGCCCAAACCTGGCTCAAAGATACTCTAAAATCCTATGGTCCAACTCGCTATGTCGCCTTAATGACCTTTGGGCTCGTTATGTTGTCTTTACCAATTAAGATGTATTTCAGATGGGTATTTAACCTTAAATACTTTATCGCCATACCTGAATACTTTTTCAACATTTAATAAGTAGTTTATAATGTTTAATAACGACGAAAGATATTGGGATATATCACTTTTAAACAAGTGGTTTGCAATATCTTCCGTACTATTTATGGCTGTTACCATTTGGATATACGTCGATGACAACGATGATGAATTCAAAGATTATCAGAGAGAATTTCGAAAGCTTCAAATTGAAGTCTCTAAAGATCAGTTGAAGCAAGATTCGCTGAATATTGCTGCCGAAAAAGATTCATATATGGAGGCCGTCCAAGCAGAACAAAAAATACTTGATAATAAAAGAAATCAAATAGGGCAGTTAGAAAACGATCTCAGAGAATTTAAAAGTCGTCATTATAGCGATAATATGAATTATCAAAGTCATAAGGCAAACGTTGATGCATTAAAGTACCTTGCAGAGGCTGAAAATGCCCACTCTGATGGTGACGACCATGAATCTCGTTACAAGAATGAATACTTAATATCTCTAACTAAACTTGATGAGTTAAGGCTCATACGTGAAGAGACAGAAATTAAAATTTCAGAAACAGAGAAAAATATAAAACTACTAAAATCAGGTTTGAAAAAGAGTCAAGACAATCTATCTTCCTACACAAAGCAATACGATCTAACTGAAAATAAACTTTCCAAACTTGACAGAGAAAAAATGACTTTCGCCAATAAATTAGGAGATGTTGTTAGGGATCTTCCCATTCTTGATTTTTTAGATCCTTACTACAAAGTCAACCAAATCGTAGTCGCTGATGTAAAGTACGATGTTAATTTTGCTGCTGTACCTGTGGTGGATAGGTGCACCAGTTGTCATTTGGGAATTGACAACCCCGATTTTATTGATGCGCCCCAACCATACACAACCCACCCAAATCTTGATCTATACATAACCTCTAGCTCACCACATCCTATGAACAATTTTGGGTGCACCAGTTGCCATGCTGGCCGAAGCCGAGGTACCTCTTTTGTATCATCTTCACATAGTCCTAATAGTTCCGAAGATAAAGAAAGGTGGGAAGAAAAATATGACTGGAAGAAAAATCATCACTGGCTTACCCCAATGCTTCCAACCAGATACACTGAGGCGAGTTGCTTCAAATGCCACTCAAATACAAGCGACCTAGCTGGTGCTGAGAAAATAAATTTCGGTTTATCACTTGTAGATCATGCTGGTTGTAATGGATGCCACTACAATGCTGACTGGGCCAGTAGGGGCAAAGCTGGTCCAAATCTTAAAAAAATTAATGAAAAGCTAAATGAAGACTGGGTAGCAAAATGGATTAAAAACCCACGCCATTTTCGATACAACACTCGAATGCCTGCAATTTTTGAGCAACCAAATCAGGAAGACCCAAAAGTTACAGCCTACAATGATGTTGAAATCGCAGGTATCACCCAGTATTTATTTGCTGATAAAGAAATAGATCAAGGTCAGGATAACCAAAGTTTTATTGGGGATGCTGAAAACGGAGAAAAACTATTTACCTCAATAGGGTGTATGGGTTGCCACGTAGCAGAGGATAATCCAGAGGAAGCACCGCAAATAAATACCTATAAGAACTTAACAAAAGTCCAAGGTCCAAATCTAATTGGTATGGGATCAAAAGTTAGCTCTGAATGGCTTTACAATTGGTTAATGGATCCACAAGCTTATATGCCTGATACCAGAATGCCTAATCTAAGGCTTGAATCACAACAAGCTAAAGACTTAACAGCTTATTTGTTAAATTATGACAATAAACCTTTTGATGATTCGGGTCCGCATAAATATGATGATAATGTTCTTGATGACCTAACTGTTAATTGGCTAAAAAAATCAAACCCAGAAAAATTCGCTCTAGCCAAAGCAGAACAAATGACCAAAAAAGATAAACTTAACTTTATAGGAGAAAAAAGTATAAGACATTATGGATGTTTTGGATGCCATAACATTGACGGTTTTGATGATGCTAAACCCATTGGTGTTGAAATAACCGAGGAAGGATCTAAGCCAGTTGGAAAATTTGATTTTGGACTGTTCCATGATATTGAACATACGAATTACGCTTGGATTGAAAATAAATTAAGGACACCTCGTATTTACGACAGAGGAAAAGAAAGCGACCATCTTGATCTTCTTAAAATGCCCAATTTTTATTTTTCTGAGGAAGAAATTGAGGCTATCACAACCGCTGTTTTATCTTTTAATGCCAACAAAGTTAACGACAACCTTCTAGCTTACAAGAAAGATCCAAATATTTACAAAGAGGGCCATCGCCTAATAAAGGAATATAATTGTCAAGGTTGTCATTTGATTCAAAACAGAGGAGGACAACTTGTTGAACATATTGGTCCGCCTGAATATGGACCTCCAAATCTAAATTCTGAAGGACGAAAAGCTAATCCCGATTGGTTGCTATCTTTTTTCAATAATCCATCAATTATTAGACCAAACCTTCAAGTAAAAATGCCTAGTTTCCACCAAATATCTGATAAAGATTGGGATGCAATGATCGCTTACTTTCAGCATATGGATGGAGAACAGATTAGCTACCGAAGTGATCATGATTATGATGAAATGAGTACTGGGTTCCACGCCGGAGAAAAACTTCATGAGTTTGGGCAATGTAATAGTTGTCACTTTTATGGAGAAGAGTTTCCAACTGGCGAACCACAAACATGGGCTCCAAATCTTGCATTAACAAAACAACGTTTAAACCCCGATTGGGTTGTTGAATGGTTGAAAAACCCTCAAGAAATTATGCCCGGTACAAAAATGCCGGCACCATATCTCCCGGATAATGAAATATTATCTATAGATGGAGCTGAGAAAGACTGGGGAAGTGAACTTATAGAACTGAATGGGGACACTACTGCTATGTTAAATGGCTTAAGGGATTATCTTTGGGATATTAAAGGGCCCGCAAACATTGACTACTTGATTAAAGATTATTTCAAAGAAAATGGTTACAATTTTGAAGAATCTGGCGAGGATATGTTCGAAGAAGGTGATTGGGACGAAGAAGATGATTGGTAACATTGAAGACAGTTCATGCAGCAAACTAAAATAAACTTTAAACTATTTCATAAGAATTCGTAATACATTCTCAACTTCTACAGTACTCCAGTCATCCCCAGGCCAAGAGGCTAATAACTCTCTGTTTGGCGAGATTAAAACAGATCGGAGAGTATGTCCAATTTTATTTTCATCAACACCCCAAAATGAGCATCCAATCTGATTAGCCAATTGGTAGACATCCTCAACATGCTCATTACTTGATAATACATTTAAATTGGGTGTTCCCTCTAACAGATATCCATAAAATTCTTGTAGTACTGTAGGCGTATCATACAAATAATCAAAACTGATCATCAAAAATTGGAGTTCTTTTTCTTTGAAATTATTCGCAAGGTGAACATTTTTAGAAACAACTGCCGGGCACATATTTGGCATTGGGCATCTAGTGAAAATAAAAGAAATAAACCTATAGAATCCATCCGAAGTCGATAATTTGACTTCAATACTATCTAGATCCAATAACGACACATCATCAATTAATTCTCCAATTTCTCTTTCTGAAAATTGTTTATCCTCAAAAAAACCATCGTCGTCGAAATCTTTATTACTTTTTCCTACAACAAGAAAGTTTTTAGCATATGTGTTTGTCTGTTCCCATATAAAATCAAAGTGAACACTGTCTCCAATTTCTAGATTTTTAGCTATGTTTTTAGTCTTAATGTTGAAGGGCATAACCATTGGCATCATGAGATTTGGAATAGTATCATGCGCAATTATAATTTTCATTGAATCATCAGGAATCTTTTTAATAACTCCTTTCACGAAATATTTACTTTCATTGGGACCACAACTAATTGTAATAAATAATATTAAGTAGTAAACGATTCTTATCATTTTTTAAAATCCAAAAAAAAGGCGGAAACATTCCGCCTTTTTTAAAAAAAGAAAATTATTATTTTTTCTTAGGCCTTGTAAAAGTGAAATCTTTTTTTGTGTCACCTTTTCCTATGGTTACTGAAGAGGTGAGTGGCTTTTTACTAAATTTTTCTTGCCAACATATCACTTCATACTCACCTGGAGGAATATCAGAAATAGAGTAATTTCCATCTTTATCTGATACTGCAAAATATGGATGATCAGATACTAGAACCCATGTCTTCATCCAAGGATGAACATCGCACTTGATATAGAACGGATCAGGCTCTGATTTTTTAAAAGTGGCCCTTTTTTTCTTTACAACTCTTGGCATTGCAAAATTGAATTCTTTATTGACCTTCGGCATCGAGTGAATATTGTGAAGAGTAGCATCACTATTTTTAATGAGTAGTTCTTGGCCAGCAATCATACCAAAAACATGTGGTGTGTAAATACAACCTTTTTGGTCAAGAATAGCTGGCTCCGACGGAATCCCGCCAGAGTATTCTACTTTTTTTAAGTAGACTAATGCTTCTTCCATAGAACCATCCTTTCCCATTTTAAAGTTCTCACTAAATACTGCCTCTGTGTGAGCGGCTCCACAGACTGGGTCAGCATTCATCCTCAATTTTCTTTTTTTTGGTGGTTTACCATCGTATTTAACATTCCCACTTAAAGATCCTGAGTAGATGAACGAAAATAATAGAGTTATAGAGGAACAATGAATTATAAGTTTATTTAGATTCATAAAATACCTTTTTTATTTTGTAAAAATTACCACATTTTACCACAGAACAAGAAAAGAAAATTTTACAACCTATTTAATTTTTGGTAAGAATTAGAAACTACTTTTTAGTTAATTTTTGAAAAGGTGTTTTATATAAAATGTACTTATTCATGATCATTTGTTATCTATTGATGTTTATCAATTTTATCAATTTGACGTTAACTGGCCTAGGTGGATACTTTGATTTTAAAGTAATTGGTGCCAGCCACGCTAGATTTGCAATATTTATGATACTAATATTCACAATAACTGAGACTGTGGTCATGTATTTTTTTATTACAACAGGCAAAGCAATCAAAACTGCTATTACTGATGGATTAGGTGGAAAAGAACTTTGGCAAAGAGAGAAAACTTTAAAAATGAAACTATTTCCACAGTTAATGTTAACTATTTTTTTAGTTGGCGGTTGGTTCATTCATATTGGAGCCGTTGAGAACTCACTTTTTACTGCTCCATTTCATTGGCCTTTATTTGTAGTAGCCTATCTACATCATTGGTGGTCTCTAATCCAAAAAAATGATGCGTTCAGAGAACAACTTGCAATTATATCTGAACTTAAACCTCAAATCCGGACTTAACCTAAGGACGGTTGATGTATTATGCGGCGAAAGCGCTTGAACTATTAGGCATGTTTATGCTTGGAGCTGGTTTTATCATAAAGTTTCCTTCACTAATGGACCCAAAACTACTACTTGGAAGTATTATTTGCTTTGGCTCAGGATTGGTAATTGAAAAGTATATTTTAAAGTAAAATTCATTGATTCTGAGACCATAAACATTTGTAAATTTGCATATCAATATTGGCAAAAAAAAATATAAATAATAATGGCAAAACAATATAATTATTTTAAAGGTATCCCTGAGCTACCTGACTATGCAAGGGAAAAAACAAAAAAGCCTAAGCTTATTGCTGTAGTTGATGAAGATAACTGTACTGGTTGCCAAGCTTGTGTTCCTTTTTGCCCAGTCGACTGTATTGAACCCGTCAGCAAAAATAAATACGAATTCCCTGTTATACCGCCAGTGCAAGTTCGTTTTGATGAATGTACCGGTTGCCAAGTATGTGCTCGCGTTTGCACTAAGATGACATGGGACTCAATAAGAATGTTAGATACCAAAGTCTTTGAGGAAAATTATAACCTAAAAATAAGCTGATTTTGACAAATTATTCTATTTACTCTAGGAGCTGATAAATTGAGCAATCAAACTCACCATAAAGAAGAAAATTTTATTCAAAAATATATTTTTTCTGTTGACCATAAAATAATCGGTCTGCAATATGGAATAACATCATTACTATTTCTGCTGATTGGTTTTGGCCTCATGATGGTGATGCGATGGCAACTTGCCTACCCTGAAACGCAAGTGCCAATTGTAGGTAGCTTGCTTGGGGAGACTGGAATTCTTATGCCAGAAATATACAATTCCCTTGGCGCAATGCATGGAACCATCATGATATTCCTAGGAATTGTCCCTTTGGCTGTTGGGGCTTTCGGAAATTACATGGTCCCATTGCAAATAGGTGCACCCGACATGGCATTTCCGAAATTAAATGCCGCCAGTTATTGGACATACTTTGTTGGTGGGGTAATCATGATGGCGAGCTTTTTTACTCCAGAGGGAGCTGCTCGTTCAGGTTGGACATCCTATCCTCCATTGTCCATTTTTGAAAGTGGACAAACCATGTGGCTTATCTCCATGATTTTTTTAATAACCTCCTCGCTACTAGGCTCTATGAACATTATTGTTACAATTGTTCAACTCAGAGCTCCTGGATTAACTTGGTTTCGGCTTCCTTTCTTTGTTTGGGCTCAATTTGTAACCTCTTTTTTACTTGTTCTTGCTTTTCCTCCGCTTGAGGCTGCCGCTGTTCTGCAATTAATGGATAGAGTAGCTGGTACAAGTTTCTTTTTGCCCAGTGGTTTAGTTTATGCAGGAGGTACAGTAGATGTTTATGGATCTGGATCACCACTCCTCTGGCAACATTTATTTTGGTTTTTAGCTCACCCAGAGGTCTACGTCTTGATTCTACCAGCAATGGGAATTGTAGCGGAAGTCTTAGCTAATAATACAAGAAAACCAATCTGGGGTTATAAGTCAATGATCTATGCCTCTGTATTTTTGGGTTTTATGTCTTTTCTTGTCTGGGCTCACCATATGTTTTTAACCGGTATGGGAACAACAATGAGTGCGTTTTTTCAAACAACGACCATGATAATTTCCATACCATCAGTTGTAATATTAACTTCCTTTTTTCTATCACTGTGGGGTGGCTCTATCAGATTTAATACCCCAATGTTATTTGCTTTAGCCTTTTTACCGATGTTTGGAATTGGAGGTTTGACTGGCTTACCTTTAGGATTTGCGGCATCAGATATTTATTTGCACGATACTTATTACGTAATTGGACATTTCCACTATGTTGTTGCCCCTGGAACTATTTTTGCCCTCTTTGCTGGCATTTACTACTGGTTCCCCAAGGTAACTGGTAAAAATTTAAGCGAATCACTTGGGAAGCTACATTTTTGGCCATCTTTAATTTTTATGAATGGCATTTTTATGCCGATGTTCATTGTTGGACTTGCAGGAGTTTCCCGCAGACTTTATGATGGAGGTCAATTGTATGCACATGCTCAAGGCGTTATCCAGTGGAATGAATTTATGTCAATTTCGGCATTCTGTCTTGGCGCTGCTCAAATCCCTTTTATTTTAAATATTATAACAACCTTAATTAGTGGAGAAAAAGCTGGTCGAAACCCATGGAAATCAACTACCATAGAATGGTCTGCACCTTCCCCACCACTACCTCATGCAAATTTTGAGGAGCCACTAGAGGTATATCGGGCACCCTACGAATATAGTGTACCAGGAGAAAAAAAGGATTATTCTCCCCAAACAATTAAATAATTATTAAAGGTATAAATTGCAAATACAATATATAACTGAAGAAAGGCCTGATACTGGTCTTATAAATTCTAAATTAGGCATCTGGATTTTCCTTGCCTCTGAAGTTATGTTATTTGGAGGACTTTTCTCTGCCTATGTTTTTCTTAGATTAGCCGCACCAGAGGGTGATTTTGAATACTGGGGTGCAAAATTAAATGTCCCTATGGCTACGTTAAATACACTAGTTTTAATCTCATCCAGCGTGACAGTTATTTTATCCTGGGCATCGTTGAAAATGAAGGATTTTGAGAAATATAAGCTTTACATGGGCCTAACACTTCTGTTTGCAGCAATTTTTTTAGTTGTAAAATATTTTGAATATACTGGGAAGTTTCACCATGGAATTTTTCCATCTTCAAGCACATTTATGGGCATCTACTTTACTCTGACTGGTCTCCACGTCCTTCATATAATTGGTGGTATGATTGTGATGGGTTATATGTGGCTTCCCATTGGATCTAAACTTTGGGATGAATCTCCTGAACTTTATACAAATAGAGTTGAGACTGCAGGATTATACTGGCATTTCGTGGATCTTGTCTGGATATTTTTATTTCCAATCTTATACCTTCTGTAGGAGAAAATAATGAGCGATCATGATAACATCAATTCTATAAAAGAACACATAAGAGTTTATCTAACAGTTTTTGGTGCTCTTGGATTACTCACTGTTGTAACAGTTGGTGTGAGTTATTTGGACGTAACTACGATTGAAGCAGTTTTTCTCGCCCTAGTAATTGCATCAATAAAGGCAAGTTTAGTAGCTGGATACTTTATGCATTTAATATCTGAAAAACAGACAATTATTTGGATTCTAATTCTTACTTTTTCTTTTTTTCTTGTACTTATGTTTATTCCAGTCATCACCGCAACTGATCACACAAGGATTTACGAATGATTTCACTAAAAACATTTCATTTCTTTTTTGTATTTGCTTCCATTATACTAATGATATTTTATGGTATTTTTGAAATCCAAACACCATCTAACCCCGGTATAATCTCTTATATCTTGAGTATAGCTTCTTTTATATTCTCTTTATTACTGTTAACCTATTTTATTTCGATAATAAAAAAATTTAGGAAAATCTAAATGATGAAATTCTCAATTAAAATTTATCCTTTTTCAGTCCTGTGCATATTTTTACTGCTACCTGATTCTATAATTGCATGTTCAACCTGTTTTGGTGATCCTGATGCTTCTGCAACCATAGGGATGAATTGGGCTATCATTACTCTCTTGGGTGTTACAGGCGGTGTTTTAGGTGGAATAATTAAATCTATAATTTCAATAAGAAACAAAGCAAAGATTAAAAATAATAACTTTTAAGGAAATATTCTTTGGTTGATATACTACACAAATTTGGACTCCCTCTAAACATATCCGTTAAGGGACCTCAGATTGATCAAGTAAATGCCATAGTTCATTGGCTAATGCTTATCCTTTTTATAGGATGGGGACTGTTTTTTATTATTAGCCTAATAAAATTTAGAGCATCCAGAAATACCGGTGCAGATTATACTGGTGTAAGATCACATATTTCTTCTTTACTAGAAGGAGCGGTTGCTGTAGTGGAAATACTTGTTCTTTTCGGTTTTGCATTTCCAATTTGGGCAAGTCGTGTTAATAATGTCCCAAATCCTTCTGAAGCTATTCACATTCGTGTAATTGCGCAGCAATTCGCTTGGAATATTCATTATCCTGGACCTGATGGAAAATTTGGACAAGTAAAAATAAATCTTGTTGATGAACAAGAAAATCCTATCGGGCTTGATAGAAATAGTGAAAATGCTTCTGATGATTTTTTTACAATAAATCAATTACATATCCCCGTGAATAAAAAAATCAGGGTTGATTTATCAAGTAAAGATGTTATACATAATTTTAAATTACCTGAGTTAAGAGTATCTCAGGATGCTATCCCGGGTATGACCATTCCAGTACATTTCCAGTCTACAATGACTTCCGATGAATTTCTAAAAACAGCAATCGGTACTCCGCGAGAAGGGATGGGATTAGAAATAGCTTGTGCTCAATTATGTGGTCTAGGTCATTATCGCATGAAGGGCTATTTAACTATTCACGATGACGAAGGCTACACATCATGGCTTGAGGAGCAAGCAGAATATTTAGAAGAATCAGGAGACGAGGATGATGATTGGTAATCTAGATATATTTCCCTAGTTCTCAAAGATAATATTCTTCTCGAAACTTTTGTTCCCTCAGCCAGCCCCCGTCCTTTTTAACAAAAAGTAAAATGTTAAATAATAAGATCTAATTTTAAAGGGGAACTCTGAATTTAATTATCATTAAAGTTTAGAGAACTTTTTTATCTTTATTTTTAAAGTAGTCAGGAAAAAGGATAAAAGTCCAAATGAATAATTTATCACAGTCTTTTTTTCTACGTCCTACTTTTTATAAATGGTTTATTATTTTTAGTTTGAGGTAAAGAGATAGTATAAGTTAATTATCTTAAAATGAAATTATATTATCCTCTTTATTTAGAAGTTAAACAAACAGTTTAGTACCGCGGAAAGGACTCGAACCTTCACACCCTGAGGGCACCAGATCCTAAATCTGGCGTGTCTACCAATTCCACCACCGCGGCATAAGTTTGTTTCTGAGGTTGTTTTTTACTAGACAAGTGTTTTTTTAGCTATTTTAGGAATACCATCTTCCGATTAAATGTTTTATTACCAGCTTCAAGTCTACAAATGTAAACACCCGCACTAACCGGATCTCCAAAATAATTAGTTGCATCCCATGTGTAGTAGTGTCTTCCTTTATCTTGTTCTTTATCTAGAATTCTTTTGATTAGCCTTCCTCTTAAATCATAAATCTCTAATTTTACATTTGAGACTTCTAACAGATCATATGAGATTCTTGTGAAGGGATTAAAAGGATTTGGAAAATTTTGATGTAATAAAAAATCATCAGGTAAATAAATAAGTCTATCTATTTTAAGATTTGTACCAATAAACTGTCCAAACCCACTATTCATTGTCATGATAGGGCTGGCATTTGCATCTCCAGATGATGACGACTGGAACATGAGAACGGATGATGGATTTTGTAAATATTGATTAAATTCAACATCAACTTTTAGTATTGCACCATCCCCAGGGATTATTCCTACTGAATTCCCTGTTTCGTCCGTAGAGAAATCATATCCCAGAAAGTAAAAAACTCCATCCTCATTTTCTCCACTTCCATCACTAATTATTCCAGACGAATATCTGCCAAGACGAGAAATATTAGTCACCCTGCAATAATTAGGAATATCTTCGATATATAATTCCATTATAAAAACATTTGTGCTATTTTGCATATGTATTTCAAATGAACCTGAACCGCCTGGTATTAGCTCTCCTGAAACATTTTCTATGGAGTAGTTTACTGGCGGCTGACCTATGTAAATATTATTGATCTGATGCTCAACAATCATTGGTAGAGTATTAGCATCTGCAATAACTACATCTTCAATAGAAATTACAACATTAGTATCTATAGGAGCATCGTTATGAACAGTATAAGTAATTTCAAAAATATGTGAGGTGCCTGGATTAATTGGGTTAGATAGCGTGAAGGCCTCTAACCTATAAATTTCTCCAACCATATTCCCTCCTATATCCCAGTTTGAAAAATTTAATAAAGGATTAAACTGTACATCAGTACCCGATATGAAATATGGTTCTGCTTTGATGTCAAGCTGTATACCGTAGACTGGTTGAGTGTTTTGCAAAATAATAGAGCTCGTAAAGTCGGATCCAGGATATCCATGACCGCTAGTTTGCATCAAATATTGAGTCTCAATACCTACGTTATATGTTGAACTTGATCCAATCCATTTTAATGCGACAAAATTTTCGTCCTGAATCCCGGCATCCACAAATGATAGATTCACAGTCAATTCTTCATCTGATATAGGATATACAACGGCACGGCATACCGGTCCGCTTCCGGCATCAAGAGGACTAACTACATTTATCCCAGTTATTGCAATGTTGCCTCCTAAATCTGTTATTTCTAATTCCCAGTTTGTTGATTCAGTTCTTTCTGTTGAGAGGATGTCTACCGAGTTGATCACATTAGGATAATCCATGATTTCAAAATAAAATAATCCAATTTGGCTATCGTTTTGAATGGAGATATCAATAGTATCTAATTGTCCTGATAGGGAGCTTCCATTACTAATGCTCAAATCAACCCACTCTACAGGAGTAGCGATAACAATATCTGTTGCACCAGATTCGTATCCTCCAGGGTATACTGCTGTGACATAATAATAATAGGTATTACTGTTTTGCACATTCTGGTCCAAATAGGTTAGCGTATTTCCATTTACTTCAGCTATATTTTCAAAATTATTCCCATCTTCTGAGCGAAATATTTTGTACTCATCAATTTCTACAGGCCGACTTTCTAAGGCTAATGGATTCTGTAAATCTACTCTCCAATCAAATGGTAATCCTCCAGGATAATTTTTAATGAATTCACTTTTATCAGTACTAATACTCCAATTTCCTATTTCTGTTAACTCGAAATGTATATGTCTATTTACTGATTGATTTGAAAACGTAATTACAATATCATCGACTGCCCATCCTGAAGCCCAACTACCATTATCATTAGAATGAAAAGCAATTATGGTATTCTGATTTCCTGCAAATTGAGATATATCAACACTGCTCATTACCCAAGTTGCTGCTGGATCAACAGATTCCACATCTGTGAATGTTGTACCTCCATCTGTACTTACTGCAATTGTGGCAGTTTGCCCATATTCTCCAGTAAAAAATGAGGCGAAATTTATTGAAATATTTGTAGCACCAGCCATGTTTATGGCAGGTAGAACGAGATAATCATTTCCATCATTTTCTTGAGTGTCTTCTCCATTATAACCATCATCATTAGAAACAGCATAAAAAGTATGATTTGGTATTGTCCAATAATTGCTTGATCCATTTTCTGTAACATACCACCCATTACCGTTAGTGATCACTGACCAACTATCTGGTATATTGCCCGCCTCAAAATTTTCAGAAAATTCCTCAGGAATAGGGCCGAATGGAGCATCCCAAGTTAATTGTACTTGCCCATCTAATCCGTCTACTGCTGCCAAATTATGTGCTTCTTCAATGTATCCAGGATGAACTTCTACCATTCCTGAATCTGGATCTGAGATCCAATAAAGCCCTCCTAATTGATCTGTTGCTTCTATATTTTCAAACTTAATACCTACCTGATCAGCATATGCATCTTCGTGAACTAGCATGTTAACTTCAATAATAGCACCATTCCCTGGATTTATATTTTCGTTATTTTGACTGAAAAGAACTATTCTGGTTCTACCATTGTTCATTTCATTAAAGCTCGCTATAAACCCTTCCGCCCTACCAATTGCAGAGACACCAACTACAGTTAAATAATCTGGTGAATCAAATAAATCCATTTGAAGGCCACTAACAACACCGTCATTATCCAAAGCCAAATTAATAGATACTGCTTCATTAACATCACCAGTGTCAGCAGAAGCACTCATAAAAACTACATTTCCTATAGTTATTGATCCATCTGTACCCAGATTTGGAATAATGTTTCCAACTATATCACTTATAATAATATCACTAACTTTTAAATCAAGTACTGCAGAAAGTATATTTGAACCATCAAAATGTAAATTGAGAATTATTTCATCTTCTCCGGGAGATAATCCGTTGGATCCTGAACCATCATATAATATCACTCTGAAGGTACCATCATTAAAAGTAGTATAGTCAGAAGCAAATGATGTGGCATTCCCAGTAGTTGACACTCCAGAAATATTTATATTATTTGGACTTGCTGAAAGATCAAATTGAACACCAGAAATTAAATGACTTTGATTAGATATCGTTACTGGAACAATAATCTCCGAAGCGTAACCATCAGCATCGACATCTCCTATTCTCAGATTAACATTTTGAGCAGATAGAAAATTAAAAGCTATCAATAAGGTACATATAAAAATTAAAATTTTATTTAGCATTAACATTTGATTTGTTATCAGAAATTGAAAAAAAAACCTTTATTTATCCAAAAAATATAATATCCACTTCTCAGCGTAGGAAAATCAACCAATTGAATTTGTGTAAAATAACAATTTTATCTTGAGAAAACACTTACAAATTGTTAATAAATAAACTTCAAAAGACTTTAAAAATTGTTTTACCTCATCGCGGAAACCATTTACAGTTGAGTGTAACCTTGTTTCAAATAATGTTCTAGTTTCTTATATTTTATTTCAATCTTCCTGCCACTAGGACTTTTTATTGCAATTTTTTCATTCCTACCAATTTTTTTAAGATTTTTAATTGGATCCTTTGGTTGAATTGTTTTAGTGGCCCCCTTTCCAGATAGAGATTGGCCTGAAAAACCCATACCCGTAGTGTCTTGATGTTGGGTTCTAACATTTCTTACAGATCTTTTCTGAGTATTTGGCTGTTGAGCAATACCCTGTATTTGAGTTCTGAATAATCTTTGAACAGTTGTAGAATTCATATCCGCCATAATATCTTGAAAAAGCTGAAATCCTTCCGATTTATATTCCAATAATGGATCTTTTTGGCCATATGCTCTTAGATTGATCCCTTCACGCAATTGATCCATAGCATACAAATGATCTTTCCATTTTTCATCAATTGTTCTAAGAATTACAAAGCGTTCAAAACCCCTCATCATTTCTTCTGACATAAGAGATTCTCTAGATTTATAAATAAGTTTTGCATCGTTTAAAACTATATCAGCCATTTCATTTACCGTAAAATCATCTTTTCCAAGGTCATTTTGGATTTTTTGATGCGAACAATTCATTAACAAATGTGATGAAAAAATCTGTTTTAAATGATCCCAGTCCCATAATTCAGAAGAACCAGTTACAGCTTGTGCTTCTATTTCATCCATTATGAAGTCATCAATAATTTGAATTACTGTATCATTCATATCCTCTCCGGAGAGCGCAAGCCTACGTATATCATAAACTACTTTTCGCTGCTGGTTCATTACATCATCATACTCCAACAAATGTTTCCGAATGCCAAAATTTCTTACCTCAACCTTTTTCTGTGCATTACCTATTGCTCTTGTTACCATCCCCGCACTTATCACTTCACCCTCTTCAACCCCCATCCTGTCCATTATTGAAGCAACTCTATCAGAACCAAAGAGTCTCATCAAATCATCCTCAAGAGATAGATAAAATCTTGATGATCCTGGGTCACCCTGCCGTCCGCTACGACCTCTCAGCTGTAAATCTATTCTTCTTGATTCATGGCGCTCAGTACCAATAATATGTAAACCTCCTAAATTTTTTACGTCTCCACCTAACTTAATATCAGTACCCCTTCCAGCCATATTGGTTGCAATAGTAACCGCACTTTTTTGCCCTGCTCGAGAAACAATCTCTGCTTCACTTTTATGTTGTTTTGCATTCAAGACGTTATGAGGAATATTCCCTCGTTTGAGCATTCGAGATAAAAGCTCTGAAATTTCAACTGATATGGTGCCGACCAAAACTGGTTGCCCCTTTTGATAGGAATCTTTTATTTCGTCTAAAACTGCGTTATACTTTTCACGTTTTGTTTTGTACACCAAGTCATTTCGATCATCCCTAATTAAGTTTTGATGTGTTGGCATTACTACGACATCCAACCCATATATAGATCCTAATTCTTCAGCTTCTGTTTCAGCAGTACCCGTCATCCCAGCGAGCTTATCGTATAACCTAAAATAATTCTGTATGGTAATTGTGGCTAAAGTTTGTGTTTCTCTCTCGATACGAACATTTTCCTTTGCTTCTAATGCTTGATGTAATCCATCTGAATATCTTCTTCCTGGTAAAACCCTGCCTGTAAATTCATCTACGATATTAACTTTTCCATCTTGGACTACATAATCAACATCTTTTTCAAACATTGTGAAAGCACGCAATAATTGATTAAAGTTATGTATTTTACCACTTCTCTCGGCGTGTAATTGGTGGGCCTTTTCTTTTTCAATCTCCTTTTGTCCTTCAGTTGAACTTATATCCTCATCAATTTCATTTAACAACTCCCCAAGATCAGGAATTATAAAAGTTTCGGGATCATTAGGTGATAAAAAACTTCTACCCTTCTCTGTTATATCCATGACGTTACTTTTTTCCTCAATTGAAAAGTATAAATCATCATCAACCTCATGCATTTTTTTATCTCTTATATGCGCGGCTTCAATATTTTGTGATAATTTTAACATTCCAGGCTCCTGGAAAATTTTCATTACTTGGCGATTCTTTGGCATTCCGCGACCAGCTTGAAGAAGTTTTAACCCTGCACTATCTTCATCATCTTTATCTAAAAATTCTTGCGCCTCTTTTACTAAACTTGATACAAGAGTAGATTGTTTTTTGACCAACCGTTGAACATCTGGTTTCAATTTTTGAAACGTATCATCAACAGGAGCATCAACTGAGCCAGAGATTATCAATGGTGTACGGGCCTCATCTATTAACACACTATCTACCTCATCGACGACTGCATAAGCATGATCTCGTTGAACTAAATCCTCTTTTTGAAGTGCCATATTATCTCGTAAGTAGTCAAATCCAAACTCATTGTTTGTTCCATATGTTATATCGCAATTGTACATCTCTCTCCTCTTCTCATTATCCATTGAGTTTAAGATGTAACCAACAGATACACCTAGACGTTTATATACTTCACCCATCCATTGGGCATCTCGCTGGGCTAAATAATCATTTACTGTAATTACATGCACACCCCTACCGGTTAAAGAATTGAGATATATGGGCATAGTAGCTACTAAAGTTTTGCCCTCACCAGTTTTCATTTCCGTTACGCTACCACGGTGTAAAATAATCGCTCCCATAATTTGTACATCATAAGGAATCATTTCCCATGTTATTTCGTGACCAGACACTCTCCATGATGTTCCACACATCCTTCGACATGTTTCTTTTACTAATGCAAAAGCTTCAACTAAAACAGAATCAAGTGCATCTTGCTCTGCTTTCAAAATTTCTTCTTCCTTCAACTTTTCGCTCATACCATTTTTAATTGACTTTTCTTTTGATCGTCGCGCAGAGGTCACTATTTTTTTTAATTCTTGCGTACGATCAGCAATATCTGTATCGGATTTTGATGATAAAGATTTAAACTCATGATTAATTTTTGAAATGGTTGGCTTTAGTTTCTTTATCTCACGTTCAGATTTTGTACCAAATATTTTAGAAAGAATCATATTTAATCTATTTCCTTGTATAGTCTTTAAAGATGGAGTCTAATATACCATTTACAAAACTAGAGCTTTCATCGGTGCTATAAACTTTTGCTATTTCAACCATCTCACTTATTGTAACCTTTGGGGGAATATCATCCATAAAATATATTTCACAAGCGCCCATCTTTAGTAGTACTTGATCAACTAATGCCACTCGACTAAGTTCCCAATTTTGAAGATGCTTTTTTATAAGATTATCAGCCCATTCTGAATTTTTAATAACACATAAATATATATCGGAAATAAAATGGATATTAATTTTATTTTTTGGAAAAGATTTTAAAAATTTAGACAAGAATACTTTTGAAGTATCTTCAGCATATTGATATGCAAAAAGTGCCTGCATCGCTCCCTCTCTAGCATCCCTTCTGGATTGATTCTTTATAGTTTCCATGAAATTATGATAAATATTATAGAACCAATCTTTTTACCCAATTAAATGGGTCAGGAACATCCTGTAATTGAATCCCAATTAAACTTTTTCTAAGCATATTAGTTATAGGACCTATTTTATTTCCGCAAATAATTTTTTCCTTTCCGTTATGATTAATTTTACCAATTGGCGTAACAACAACGGCAGTGCCTGTGCAAAATACTTCATCTGCATTTATTAGATCATCAACAGTAATTGCCTCTTCTATTACATCAAGTTTGTGGATGTTCTTTGCAATACTTATTATTGAATCACGAGTAACTCCCTCTAAAATTGAGCCTTTTAAAGCAGGTGTCTTCAAAATATTATTTTTGACGATAAATATATTGGCTGAACTTGTTTCTTCTACTTGATTTTCATTTTTTGCATCTAAATAAATAACCTCATCAAAACCTTTACTTTTTGCATCTAATAATGGATAAAGAGAAGCCGAGTAATTCCCTATTGCCTTAATATTGCCTATTCCTTTTGGCGCGGACCTATGAAATGATATCGTTGTAGTTAAATTAAGAGGTCTTATTCCATTTTTAAAATAGGGTCCTACTGGTACTACATAAACTAGAAATGTATATTCCGAAGCAGGTTGCACTCCTAGCACTGGTCCGGTCCCCCAGATTATGGGTCTTATATAAAGGTTCCCTTTGTTAAAAGGAGGTATGTAATCAATATTATCTAGAACAGTATCTATGACGGAATTTAAAAAAAAGGTCTCATCAATTGTTGGAATGCATAGTCTTTTCGCAGACTTTCTCATTCTTCTTGCATTCATTTGTGGCCTAAATAATACGATATCTCCATTTCTTGTCCTCGTTGCTTTCATACCTTCAAAAACACCTTGGCCGTAGTTTAAAACACTTGAAGCAGGAGAAATATTTATTGATTCATAAGGAAACAAACCGCCTTTAGCCCATTCGCTATTCTGATTATGGACTGTTTTGAACATACTTTTAGTTTCTATTATCTTGAAGCCAAGATCATCCCAATTAATAAAAATTTTTGTTTTTGAATGCATTTTTTAAGAAAATATCAGTTTTCAGTTATTTTTTCATTATGTTATCGTAAGAAATTAATTAATATTGAACATTTATTCATTTTGTATATGTCGAGTCGATTTTTTCATTTAGGTAATTTATTGTGTTTTTAATTTCTGATAATTATCATAGGCATGAATAATTTTTCTAACTAACGGATGCCTAACTACATCTTTATCTTTTAGTGTCGCAAAACCTATGCCTTCAACATTTTTTAAAATATCTACTACTTGTACAAGACCTGAACTTTTACGTCTTTGTAAGTCAATTTGAGTAATATCTCCTGTAACAATCGCTTTCGAATGGTTACCTAATCGAGTTAGGAACATTTTCATTTGCATGATCGTTGCATTTTGCGCTTCATCTAAAATCATGAATGCATTATCTAAAGTTCGACCACGCATATAAGCTAAGGGAATAATTTCTATTATGTTATCATTAAGTAGGTATCTTAAATCTTTTTCAGACAACATAAACCCCAAAGCATCATATAAAGGTGCAAAATAAGGGTCTACCTTCTCCATTAGGTCACCTGGTAGGAACCCCAGACTTTCTCCCGCTTCAACAGCTGGTCTGCAAAGTACAATCTGGTCAACCTCATGGTTTTTAAGAGCTGCAATTGCAAAAGCGACCGCTAAAAAAGTTTTCCCTGTCCCGGCTGGTCCTATAGAAAAAACGACATCATTTTCACCTAAAAGTTTTGCATATTTTTTTTGCCCATCAGTTTTAGAGGTAATACTACCCCTGTTACCATAAAAGATCACATCTTCGTCATCCAAAAGATTTTCACTATTAGTTAAAGAAGGAGACTTTATCAGAGAAATCAACTTTTGTACATCATTTTTTGTTAGGTCTCCCCTACTTCCCAATGTAGTAAGCATCTCGTGAAGAACTTCTTTTGCTTTTTCTACAGCAGACTGCTCACCATTTATTTTTATTATATTACCTCTAACTACTAGTTTTACGAGATATGCTTTTTCAATTAGCTTTAAATTTGAATCACCGACTCCAAGAAGAGCAACAATATTGGAAGTTTTTAGTTTAAGAATCTTTTCCATCTTTAAAAGATAAATGTAATTTTATGGTTGGTAATTTACCCACTCAACTATGGAAATATTTACATTGAATACTAAGCATTTACAGAAAGTATATTTTATCTTATTAATTACACAACTTTTTTTGTCATGCTCTGGATCTAAAACCAAAACGAATGCAATAAGAAAGAATGTAGATTATTTAATTGAGCACGGACAATTAAATTGGCAAAAAAGAGAAGACTCATTATCATTAGCTCGTGCTAGCCATTTTATAGGGCTAGCACATCAAAAACGTCCTAATGATTATCAAACTGCAATTCTTTACAGTAGAATCCTTTTCACAAGGGCATTAAATACCAATTTAAAACCGAAATTAAGAGATAGTCTATTTTATATTGGCTCAAAAATTTCCAAAGAAGCCACATTATCTCATACTGATTTCAAATCTATATATAACTTATCAAAAGGTGATAGTACTTTTAAATTATATTCTAGTATAGCTGATGCTCCAGAAAACTTGATCCCAGGGCTATATTGGTGGGCGACAAATCAATCTTACTATTTATTTACAAGACCAGTAATTGAAAGAATTAATAATCGAGAATTATTAGAGGTGATCATGCACAGAATCAATTCCTTGAATCCCGATTATCACTATGGGGGTACTTCTCGTTTTTTTGGCAGGCTATATACAAGATTGCCTGGAGTTGATATTTCAAAATCAGAACAATATTTCAATCAAGCAATTGCCTACCATCCAAATTATTTTGGAAACGCAGTGCAGATGGCTGAATTTTACCACCAAAAAAAAGGGAATCGTGAGTTTTTTCACAAACAATTATTAGAGGTTATCAACAGAGATCCTTATGATTATCCAGATTCTTTCCCTGAGAATATATTTTATCAAAAATACGCTAAATATTTAATTGAAAACGAAGCAGCGTTATTTGAATAAAAAACATGATATTTAACTTAGATACCCCTCAAATACCAATTAGGATTATACATTTATTGGTTTATAGTGCATTCACAGACTATATTTAAGAATAAACAACGGATCTTTTCATGAAAATTAGATATACGGTAGAAGATGTTATGGCCACTGAATTGGTCCTTTTCTATCCTGATACGCTGATTGGCACTGCAATACATACTTTTTTGGAGAATAAAATTTCTGGGGCACCAGTAATTGACAATAAAGGAAAACTTATTGGAATGCTTTCAGAGAAAGATTGCCTTGATACTTTGTTTAAATCTTCTTATTACAATAATCCCAGTGGATATGTTAAAGATTATATGTCTATTGAACTAGTAACTGTGAACCTTTATGATAGCCTTTCTGATGTTGCTCAAAAATTTATTGATCTTCGATTTCGAAGGTTTCCTGTACTGAAAAATGGATCTTTAGTTGGACAAATAAGCAGGCGAGATGTATTGACAGCTATTGACAGTTTAAATAAATAAAAAAGAATCTCATGAATTATATTTTGCTTTTATTATTTTTTAGCTCACTTTTTTCTTCTCCAAACGATCCACTTGTTAAAGCATCATTAGCAATGAAGGCAGGATTGTATAGAGAGGCATTATTCCATGTTTCCAAAGCAAAAAAAATAGACCAGAAGAACCCTGAGGTATATCGTTTAGAGGCAATGTTACATGAGGCACTAAATGAATCTGATAATGCAGTCCGCGCTTGGAAACAGTGTATGACCTACTCAAATAACAAATTATTGACCGAAGAGGCAAAAATCCACATTGATAGTTTAACAAAGGAATGATAAAAAAGGTTTTACTTTTTATAATTTCTTATTTCGCCACGGGGTGCTGGTCAAATCCAGCTATTAAATCTAGTTATAATTTTAAAGATGTTGAAAAAATCAAAATATACAAGATAAATGATCATAATAAATCCTCAGGATCTGGATTAATTATTCAACGAAATATTGCTCGTGGTTTTCTTAAGTATGGATTTGATGTCAAAGAGGATGAAAATGGCACTCTACTTATTAATGTTGGGAATGGTAATCAAACCCTTGAACTGTCCTGCATAATAACAAACTTTACAGATTCAGAGTTAATAGTAGTTCCCTTCAGATATGAAGATAAAGGATATACTAAAACAACAATAGACCAGTCTACAGATGCAAATGCAAACAAAGATAATGCTAATTCTTCCGCGAGCTCAACCACTACCACGCATGCGGGAATAATTAACCAGGGAAAAAGAATAGAGTACACAAGGAGTCGAGTTGGCATTATGTTTGAAATGCTTGATCAAGATTCTGGAAATTTAGTTTGGTCTAATGCATATTGGTATAGTGGATTAGATCTTCAGCAAACAACTGAAACCTGTGTTGATAATGCTATAAAACAAGTCAAAAAACTATTTTGAAATTTTTCTATCAGCAAATATGAAGTAATGAATGCTCCTATTAATATTATTCCTCTAGAAAACTTAATGATAATGTTTGTACCGCCACTTATTATTATTGCCATAATGCATTACTGGTCACACGATTGGAAAAATATAATTTATGCATTAACTAGAATGCTCGGGCAATTACTTTTGATAGGATATGTTTTATCTTATATTTTTTCTAGTAAAAATTACAATCATATTTTGGTAATCTTATTAATGATGATAGCACTAGCAAGCTGGATATCACTCAGAACAGTTCCAGAGAAAAGGCTTTATTTTTTAAAATCTGCATTTCTATCTATTTTTTTTGGTGGCGGAATAGTATTGCTCTTAGTAACTCAAATAGTCCTCGAAGTTGATCCATGGTTTTCTCCGCAAAACCTTATTCCTTTAGGAGGAATGATTTTTGCAAGCTCTATGAATGGAGTAAGCCTTGCAGCTGAAAGATTAATTGCAGAGACGAATAGAGGATTGAACTTTGAAAATGCAAAAGGTATTGCTTTAAGAGCATCATTAATCCCAATAATTAATTCCTTATTCGCTGTTGGGCTTGTCTCTTTTCCCGGAATGATGACCGGTCAAATTTTATCAGGTGTTGCACCTCATATAGCCGTAAGATATCAAATTTTAGTGATGCTAATGTTGTTTAGCGCTGTTGGTTTTACATCAGTATTTTTTTTAAGATTTATGAAGAAAGTATCGAACATTTAAATGTTAATTTCAGCAAGATGGATGAAATGCATTAAAATCAGGACTCAACCGTATTTTTTATACCAAGTTCCTTTAGTTGAGAACTAGCTACAGAACTTGGGCTCCCATCCATTAAAGAAGTGGCTGAGGTTGTCTTCGGAAAGGCAATTACGTCTCGTATATTTTCAGTCCCTGCCAAAAGCATAACTAATCTGTCAAATCCAAATGCAATTCCACCATGTGGGGGTGCACCATAACTAAGTGCTTCAATCAAAAACCCAAATTTTTCTTCTGCCTCTTTTTGATTCAAGCCCAGAATTTTAAAAATTTTCTCTTGAATTTTTGGATCATGATTTCTTAAGGAACCACCAGCGATTTCATAACCATTCATTGTAAGATCATAACCTCTACTTAAAACGCTGGATGGATCCGTTTCAAGCGATGGAAGATGTTGATCTTTCGGAGCGGTGAAGGGGTGATGCATTGATATATATCTATTCGAATCACTATCGTACTCAAACATCGGAAAATCTGTTATCCATACTGGTATAAAACTATTTTGATCTGCAAGTTTTTCAAGTCTTGCTATTTTCCTTCTCAGCGATCCTAATGCTGTAGTTACTATTGAATATTCATCACCAATTATAAAAATGATATCACCATCGATAATTTCAAATTTTTGAATAATATTCAATTGTATTTCTTGAGAAAAAAACTTTGCGATACCGCCGTCAAATTTACCATTAACCTTTTTCATCCAAGCTAACCCTTTTGCCTTATACTTTTTAACGTAACTAGTAAAGTTATCAATATCTTTCCTTGAGTATTTTGCGCCACCTTGAACTACAATCCCTTTTACTATTTGTACTGATTCAAATGCATTAAAGTTTGAATCATCAGCGAATTCTTTAAAATTGAAAAGTTTCAAATCATAACGGAGATCAGGTTTATCAGAACCATAAGTATCAACCGCATCAGAGTAGGTTAGTCTTTGGAATGGTAATGAAATATTTATATTCCGTAATTCTCTAAATAATTGACAAATTAGATTCTCCATTTTTGAAAAAATGTCTTCCTCGTCAATAAACGACATCTCAATATCTATTTGAGTAAACTCTGGTTGACGATCTGATCTTAGATCCTCATCCCTAAAACATTTCACAACTTGAAAATAACGATCATATCCCGCAATCATTAGGATCTGTTTATAAATCTGGGGGGACTGAGGCAAGGCGTAAAACTTTCCTGGATGTACCCTGCTAGGAACTAGATAATCTCTTGCGCCTTCAGGCGTAGATTTCATTAATACCGGGGTTTCAATCTCTAAAAAATTTTCTTTGGATAAGAAACTCCTTATGTTTTGATATGCTAGATGCCGGATTAAAATATTATTTTGCAACTCATCTATTCTAAGTTCAAGGTAACGGTATTTTAATCTTAGATTTTCTTCCGCTTTATTTCGATCAGTTAATACAAAAGGCAAAGGTGCCGATTCATTGAGAATAATATAATTTGTAACTGATACCTCAATTTCACCAGTTGGTAGGTTTTTATTTATTGCAGATCCTTGCCTAGAGATTACAGCACCTTTTAACGATATAACATCTTCCATTGAAATCTTTTTTACTGAACGAAAATTTTCTTTTATAAGATCAGCATTGAAGACAACTTGTGTCATTCCATAACGATCACGTAAATCTATAAAAATTAGTTTCCCATGAAATCTTATTTTATTTACCCAACCATTTAGTGATATTTCATCACCAATATTTCCAGATCGTAATTCCCCACAAGTATGAGTTCTTTTATACATATTTATTTACAAGAATAGTAAAAATACCCACTACTACGCAAATTGCAATTTTTTAAAAATCCGTAGATTTGTCTATTATCTTTTTGAAATGATTAGCCGATTTAAAGCTCTCGTTAAAGAAGCATCTAACCTAGTTAAATTTAATTTGGGATCATTTTCAGATTTTCTCAACTTTGCTCTTTGCAATGAACCTTTTGCTCTTTTTACGTCAATTTCAGATGATTTTTCTATGGATTCAACCAATAACTTTACCTTGTTATCAAATATTTCTGCAAATCCTTTTCCGGAAGCATAGTAGTGGTCGTGATCATCTTTTCTTACCTTAATCTCACCAATATTTAAAGCAATTATACCCTCCCGGTGATTTAACATTATACCGAAAGCACCATCAAAACCGGGACACCGAGCATAAACTACTTCACCTATAACAAGATTACGAATTGGAGTAACAATTTCTAAATTAAATGCAGACATCAAAGTGAAGTTTTCTTGTGCTTTTCCTCTACCTCATCAATTGTACCTACGAAAGAAAAAGCATTTTCAGTAAAATCATCACCGTCCCCATTTAGAATAGCCTCAAAACCTGCTACAGTATCCTCGAGGCTTACATAGCGCCCTGGCATACCAGTAAATTGCTCTGCTACAAAAAAAGGTTGTGACATAAATTTTTGGATTTTACGCGCTCTGGAGACTATTAATTTATCATCATCAGACAGCTCATCCATACCTAATATTGCTATTATATCCTGTAACTCCTTATATTGTTGAAGTACAGATTGTACCTTCCGCGCCGCTTTATAATGTCGATCACCTATTATGCGTGGATCTAATATACGCGAAGTGGATGCTAATGGATCCACTGCAGGGTAGATACCTAGATCTGCAATTTTCCTTTCGAGGACACTGATAGCATCCAGGTGAGCAAAGGCAGTTGCCGGAGCAGGATCCGTGAGATCATCAGCGGGTACATAAACAGCTTGAACGGAGGTTATGGAACCCCTTTTTGTGGATGTAATTCTTTCTTGAAGGTCACCCATCTCTGTTGAAAGGGTCGGTTGATAGCCAACAGCGGATGGCATCCGGCCTAATAGTGCCGATACTTCAGATCCCGCTTGCGTAAAACGAAAAATATTATCAATGAATAATAATACATCTCGTCCCTCATCATCACGAAAAAACTCAGCCATTGCCAGACCACTAAGCGCAACTCTCAAGCGAGCTCCTGGTGGCTCATTCATCTGTCCAAAAACCATGGTTGTCTTATCTATAACACCCGATTCAGTCATTTCATTGTAAAGATCATTCCCTTCTCTAGTTCGCTCACCGACTCCGGCGAAAACTGAATAACCCCCATGCTCGGTGGCAATATTACGTATTAATTCTTGAATTAATACGGTTTTCCCAACACCAGCTCCTCCAAATAACCCTGTCTTGCCCCCTCTTGTATATGGCTCCATCAAATCAACAACTTTAATACCCGTAACTAAAGCTTCTGTAGAAGTTGCAAGATCTTCATGGATGGGTGCTGAACGGTGAATTGGATTTCTTTTCTCAGTCTCACATGCTCCTTTTTCATCAATTGTATTTCCAAGCACATCAAATAAACGGCCTAACGTGCTCTCTCCAACAGGAACACTAATGGGTTCTCCAACATCTTTTACTTCCTGTCCGCGAATTAATCCATCTGTAGTATCCATTGCAATTGTTCGAACAATCGAATCACCCAAATGTTGAGCTACCTCAAGAACAAGTGTTCCGTCACTACCTCTATCTACCTTTAATGCATTGTTAATATTTGGTAAATGATCACCATCAAACACCACATCAACTACTGCTCCCATTACTTGGGAAATTCTTCCACTATTTGACATAGAATAATGTCCTTTTTGTTTAACCTAAAGCTTCGGCTCCACCAACAATTTCTAACATCTCTGTTGTAATCGCAGCCTGCCTTGCTTTATTAAATTGTAAAGTAAGATCTTTTATCATGTCTTGCGCATTAGAAGTTGCGTTTTCCATCGATAGCATTCTTGCAGCTTGTTCACTTGCATAAGACTCTAATAAATATTTCCAAACCTGAACATTAAAATGCCTCGGAACCAAAGTATTAACAATCTGCTCTTTCGATGGTTCATAAAGTCGGTCTGACGGTTTATTTTTTGCGGGGTCATAAACAAGAGGAAGTAACGTTTCTGATTTAATTTCTTGTTGGGCAATATTCACAAAATAGTTGTAAACAACATGAATTTCGTCAACTTGGAGACTGTTAAAATGGGAAATTAGACTTCTACTAATCATCATTGCATGCTCAAATTTCATTTCTGCCCAGAATTCTACATGAGCTTCCTTAATATTATAGTCTCTTCGACGAAAATGGTCTCTTGCTTTTTTCCCAACACAGAAAAGGTCTACATTATTTTTACCAAAATCATCAATCTCTCTCTGTGCAACTTTTAAAACATTGGTATTAAAGGCACCCGCTAGTCCACGATCTGCTGAAACAATTAAATATGCCTTTCTTTTTACATCTCTTTTATCCAGCAGAGGGTGATTTTCACCATCGATATCTGGCAGTAAGTGCTCAATAATTTCAGCTAAGGAATTACTATAGGGCCTAGCTTGCTCCATCCGTTCTTGAGCTTTTCGCATTTTTGCGGCTGCAACCATTTTCATTGCCTTTGTAACCTTCTGTATGCTTTTAACAGATTTGATACGGTCGCGAATATCTTTCAAATTAGCCATAACTTATTCAGTAATAAATGCCTGCTTATAATCATTAATAGCTTTATCTAATAATTTTTCTGTCTCCTCCGATATTAAGCCATCTGTTGTAATTGATGATAAGGCTGATGATGCATTTGCATCAAGATATTCAAATAATCCAGACTCAAATTCTAATACTCTTTCAATTTCCAAATCATCCAAATAACCTTTTGACCCAGCGTAAATAATAGCCACCTGTTTATCTATGTTCATCGGCACATACTGATTTTGTTTTAATATTTCAACCATCCTTTCACCACGTGTAAGCTGGGCAATGGTTGCTTTATCTAAATCAGAACCAAATTTTGCAAAAGCCTCCATTTCTCTGTAGTTTGCTAAATCTAAGCGAAGAGTTCCTGCAATTGATTTCATCGCTTTTATTTGAGCATTTCCACCTACACGAGAAACAGATAGACCAACATTAATAGCTGGTCTTACACCTGAATTAAATAGATTTGTCTCAAGAAAAATTTGGCCATCAGTTATAGAAATAACATTTGTAGGGATATAAGCAGATACATCACCCTCTTGAGTTTCAATAATTGGTAGTGCCGTTAATGATCCTCCACCTAAAGATTCAGAAAGTTTTGATGACCTTTCAAGCAGCCTGCTGTGTAGATAAAACACATCCCCTGGAAAAGCTTCTCTTCCTGGTGGCCGCCTCAATACAAGGGACATTTGCCTGTAAGCGACAGCCTGTTTTGATAGATCGTCGTAAACAATAAGCGCATGCTTACCATTGTCTCTGAAATACTCCCCCATTGCAGCACCAGCATAAGGCGCAATATATTGCATAGGAGCTGGGTCAGATGCATTTGCTGCAACAACAGTGGTGTAATCCATAGCACCGTTATTTTCAAGTTCTTTAACTAAGGCTGCAACTGTTGATGCTTTTTGGCCAATAGCAACGTAAATACAATAGACGGGGCTATCGCTATTATGCGTATCTTTTTGATTTATAATTGTATCAATTGCAACAGCTGTTTTTCCAGTTTGCCGGTCACCAATTATCAATTCACGCTGACCTCGGCCTATTGGGATCATGCTGTCAATAGCCTTAATTCCAGTTTGAAGTGGTTGTTTAACTGGACTACGCGCCATTACACCTAAGGCTTTTCTCTCTATTGGAAAAGTTTCAGAGGTGTCAATTTCTCCTCTACCATCGATAGCTTGTCCAAGTGGATTCACCACTCTGCTAAGCATTGAATCTCCAACGGGTACTTCTACCACTTTCCCGGTTCGCTTTGCAAGGTCACCTTCTTTAACTAAACGGGAATCACCAAACAACACTATTCCAACATTGTCTTCTTCAAGATTAAGAGCCATACCAAAAATATCATTGGGAAGCTCGACGAGCTCTGAGCTCATTACATTTTCAAGGCCCGATATACGTGCAACGCCATCTCCAATTTCAATCACCTCACCAACTTCAGATACATTAAACGAGCCATCGAACTTATCAATTTGCTCACGAAGTAATTTTGTTAATTGATCAGTTTTAATTTCCATAGTTTCCTAACATATTATGTTCGCAGAAGATTTGTTTGCAAATTCTGCAACTGATTTTTGACAGAACCATCCAAAAAAATATTTCCTATGCGGAGTTTAACACCGCCTATTATTGAACTATCAATATTGATTGAAAATTCGGTAGTTGCGCCTAAAATTCCATCTAGTGATGATTTAAGTTGATGGATATCAGATTTTGTAAGCGGCTCACAAAAAGTTCCCTCCACCAAAATAATTCTACGCACAGTTTTATATTTTTTGGTAAATATCTTGCAAATATCTTTGAGTTGTCTGGTTGCTTGGCTTCCACTTAAGTAAGAGACTAATTCAGTAGTTAAGGGGTGGGTATTTTCACCCATAACATTATTTATTACTTCTACTTTCTTATCACTACTAAATTTTTTTGATTGTAAAAAAGCACGAAACTGGGCACTTTTATCAACAAATCGCTTAATATTAATAAGGGCAAGGTGTACATCTTCTTGAACCTCATTTTGTTCAGCAACAAAATATAATGCCTCTGCAAGATTCTTACTTGAATGATTATGCTTCATATTCTTTCAATTTTTTCAGCGAATCTTCAATAAATAGCTTATTATCGTCTGTCGTTAAGTTTCGCTTTATAATCTTTTCAGAAATTGATACTGTAAGCGCGACAACCTCTTTTCTTATTTCACTAATCACTTTTTCTTTTTCAACTTTTATTTGTTTTTGAGCATTTTCATGAAGTTTTTTTGCATCATTTTCTGCCTGCAACTTAATTTCCGACTTTAGTTTTTCAGCAGAGTTTTTTGCCTCGACTCTAATTTCTTGGGCATCTGAGCGTGCTTTGGAAATCATTTCTTCTGACTCAGCACTCATTTGCTCCAGCTCTATTCTTGCTTTATCAGCATCATCCAGCGACTTACGAATCTTACTTTCTCTATCGTCAAGCGCTTTGAGCAGGGGTCCCCACGCAAACTTTCCCAGAACCGTTAAAAGAACAATAAAAGTAATTATAGTCCAAATAAAAAGTCCAGGGTCCAATAAGACCAATGGATTAGTATTTCCAGCACTAATAATAGCTATAGCCGACTCGTTTATACTATCTGTTCCAGGAAGACTTTTATATTGACTGAACATTTTATTTATCAAAGAATAAGCATCAAGAACGTAAATACCTCTGCTAAAATAGCAACACCCTCTAATAGAAAGAGTGGTAGATTAACGGCAGCTGTGATTTTATCGGCTGCTTCTGGTTGTCGAGCAATACTTTCTGCGGCGGCGGCAGCAAAACGACCTATACCCATACCTGCTCCGACAACTATTAAACCCATACCTAACGGGACCAATGCAGTTGCTTCCATTTTTATTTCCTCTTTTGTTTGTTTAATGATGTACGTTAATGGCCATACCTATAAACACCGCTGAAAGCAATGTAAAAACATAGGCTTGAACCAAAATTACTATAATTTCTAAACCTGAGACTGCCACAGCCATTGGCACAGATATAAATGCTACGCCAATACCCGCAAGAGCGCTCTGAAACATCTCTCCAAAAATGGCCATTAAAGATAGTAAGGCTAATAAAGCAATGTGCCCACCTGTCATATTGGCTGCGAGGCGCATAGTTAGAGCAAAGGGTTTTACTAACATTCCTATAATTTCGATCGGTATCAATATGATGTAAACAGGCCACGCAAGACCACTAGGTACTAAATTTTTCCAGTGATTAAAAAATCCATGCGCTCTTGTTCCTGCAATAATTATTAAAAAAAATGTGATTGCTGCTAAAGCTCCAGTGACATTAAAGTTTCCGGTGGCTGTAACGCCTCCATGCAAAATTCCATTAATTGCATTATGACTATCAGAAGCAGAAACATCTAAAACGAATCGATTTATAAGACCAATGATATCAAAAATTGGTATCATACCGATAGTATTCGTAAATAAAATAAAAAAGAAAAACGTTAATAAAACTGGGGTGTACGAGGAAGTCCATTTTGTACCAATATTCGGTCTAACAATTGAATCTCTAATGAATTGGACAACCGTTTCAATTGCATTTACCCACCCAGTCGGTGTTTCTGCAGTTTTCGAGAGATATCTTCTAACAGGAATTACAATGCTAAAACTTAAAATCACTGTCACAATCCAAAGCATTAAAACATGTTTAGTCACAGAAAAATCCACTCCGAGAATAACTGGTAGTTTCATTATTGGGTGTGAAATATCAGAGTTGGAAACATGGTGAATTATATTACTCCCCACGTTTTCCATTACGCTCCCAGATTTTGAAGAAATCGCAGCTAAAATCATATTTTATTTGTGAAAACTTGCCTTTCGAGAAATTAATTATAATTGATAAGTCATATTAAATGTTTGCTTCATTCCTGTAAGATTCCTAAAAAAAAAGCCTGAAAAAATACGTAAAAATGGAATCGGTTTAAAAGCATAAAGTTTTCAGAAAGCAAAAATATGTAATAGTTAAATAAATACTTCCTAGATAATAACTTTTTGCAGTTAACAAAAGTTTTCTATTTAATCAATATTACCAAACATATTAGTCAAAAACCTGCAGATACAAGCCTGATCAAATCAAAAAAATAAATCGTGAAAGCATATAGAAAAAGTCCAATTGAAGATTACAAGTCATCTTTGGTTCGTAAGGGTTACGTGTGCAGAACATTTTATTTTTGATTAATCCATATTGTTTTTGCTAAGTTGTAAAAACCAACTATTAGACCTAAAAGGAGGCATCCAATAATGCCATATGGACCTGTCCCTGCCCTTTTGTCAATTATCCAACCTAAAATTGTAAAAGTAATTATTGAGGTAATAAGGAAATAAGATGCGGAAGCTGCAGGCCCGGATTGTAAAATTATTTTTTGAAAATATTGAAAATTCTTTTGGACTCTATGGCCTGATGCTTTGGTAGAATTGTTCATAAATTATGTGCTCTCGGGTTCTTCTCCATTATTAATAAGGTCGCATTTCCCTTCAAATTGAGCACCATCCTCAATTGTTAATTTCCTATAAATAATATCACCCCTGAGCGAACATTTTTTTCCTAAAATTACTTGACCATCAGAAACTATATTACCTTTTACATTTCCGCCTACTCTAATATCACTTCCCGTAATATTACCAACTACAGAACCATTTTGCGCAACACGAACAGGTCCTTTTGTTTCGACATCGCCAATAACCTTTCCATAAATAATTATACCCTCTGTTAAGCGGATGGGACCATTGACTCTAGCATCCGAACCCACCATCGTGTGTACGTTTTGAAATTTAATCTTTTCCATTACCTGAAGTTAAATCTGAAGCTCTGTATTCAGGGAAATAGATTAAAGGATCCACCGGCATAAATTCTTTCCAAACCTCAAAGTGGAGATGTGGTCCGGACGATATACCAGTACTTCCAACTAAACCTATAACTTCACCCCGAGTGATTAATTGTCGAGGTTGAATTAAGTTTTGTAAGTTGTGTCCATAGTGTGTGAAATAATCATCTCCATGATATAAGATAATCAAATTTCCAAATTCATAAGTCCAACCCGAAAATACAGCAACGCCTGAAGCCGCTGCAAGTATAGGGTCACCCTCTTTTGCGATAATATCAACACCATGATGACCTTTGTGCAAGAACAAGGAATGTTTGTTAGATCTCTGCGTAACATACCCCTGCAATGGAGCAACAGATGGTATGTTATCTATGTATGACAATTGATAATTATCATTAAAAACTGAGCCAGTTAAACTATCATGGATAACTGGTCTATCCTTGATATCGAACTTATTGCCAAGAGAGCTTCTTACCAATTCGTCCATCTGCTTCAATCTTTCCAAATCTCTTGTCAATTCTAACACCCTTATCCTTTCGGAGGCAAACTGATCAAACTGTCTTTTTATACTAATATAATCATTAACTCTTGGTATGAAGTAGTAAAAGAACAATCCAGCTAGAATAATAATTGCGAAAATGGAATATAGTCCCAAAAAAAGTAACTTTTTTGATAAATAATAAGTTTTTGATCCAGACTCATCATCCGGAATCACCATAATTGTATATTTTTGTGCTTTCAAAATTAATTAAGTTAAAGATTCAATAAGATCTATAATCCTGTCAAGGTCATCTTTAGAGTAATAGTTTATTTGTATAAGTCCGCCTTTTGCAGAATGTTTTAATTTTACTTTTGTACCAAACTTTTCAATAAATAAGTTTTCTATAGCTATCAGATTTTGATCTTTTTTAATTTTATTTTTATTCTTTTTCGGACTGGAAAAAGATTTCACCAATACCTCTGCGGACCTCACACTTAAAGAGTTAGCAATTATTTTCCGCCAAACTTTCAACATTATGTTAGCCGTTTTGGCTTGAAGTATTGCTCGTCCATGACCCCCTGAAATTTGACCAGTTCTAATACTTTTTCGTATTTCAGGAGGGAGCTTTAGCAATCTTAAAGAATTTGTAATTGTAACTCGTTTTCTGCCTATAGATTCTGCAATTTTATCATGAGATAATCCGTACTTACTATTAAGTATCGCATAGGCTTCTGATTCTTCGAGTGGGTTTAAGTCTTGTCTCTGAATATTCTCAATTAAAGCCAATTCCATCATTTCCGCGTCATTTTTTACAGAAACAATGTATGCTGGAATTGTTCTTTTTTTAAGCTTTTTTGCTGCTCTCCATCTCCTCTCTCCTGCAACAAGTTGATAACCTGTATCTGTCGAGCGAACTGTAATTGGTGTTATGAAACCTTTCTGCTTTATGGACATTGCTAAGTCATCTAAAGCATTATTATCAAAATTTTGTCTTGGTTGATTTGGATTGGTCTTTATTTGATTTATTGAGATTTTGTTTGTACCAGAATTCCTATTTGATTTTTTTGCTTTAGCAACTTTCTTTCTTTCCTCTGCTGGTCGAATTAAAGCTTCTAATCCTCGGCCAAGTCTATCTACTGACACGCTGTAAAATCTCCTCAGTTAGTTCCATATAATTTTTTGCTCCGGTTGAATTAGCGTCATAAAGTAGTGCTGGTTTGCCAAAACTTGGTGCTTCGCTTAGGCGAACATTACGATGTATCAGGGTTTTAAACAATTTATCCTTAAAGTATCCCTCAATTTCTTTTACTACTTGTTTTGATAACTTTAACCTACCATCATACATTGTCATTATAACGCCACCGATTTCTAATTTTTTGTTTAAGTGGTTTTGAACTAAGCGTATTGTATTTAATAATTGTCCGAGGCCCTCCAGAGCATAGTACTCACATTGTATCGGAATGATTAAACTATCTGATGATGTGAATGCATTTATCGTCAAAAGCCCTAATGATGGGGGGCAATCAATGATAATCACATCATAAAGTTTTTTAACTTTCTTTATTTCAGACTGTAACTGAAACTCTCTAGCCATTATGCTGACTAGTTCTATTTCTGCACCTACTAATTCATTAGTTGAGGTAAGTATATCTAATGAAGAAAATTTAGTTTTTGTTATAGCTGTTTTAATTGAAGTTCCTTTTATAAGAACATCATATACATCACCTTTATTTTTTTCGTACAAATCTGAAAGACCAGTTGAGGCGTTAGATTGAGGATCTATATCTATTAAAAGTGTTTTGACCTCGCTTACTGCTAGACTTAGTGCAACGTTTACGGCTGACGTGGTCTTACCCACACCACCTTTCTGGTTTGTAAATGCTAAAACTTTTCCCACAAATAATAAAAATTTAAAGAATTAATAAATCCATACCTTGGAATTTGAATATTATTAGCACCAAGATGAATATTTCTTTTCAAATTTACACAAATACTGAAATTAAAATATTAGCTTAAAGAAAAATACTTTTGTAAAATCATTTTTTACAGTTCCATAAAATTCATTGTCCTATTGACTTGCTATGCTCAGATTTAAAAAGGTATATTAACATTGCTCTCTGTATTTAGAAAAAAACTGGATTTCGCTCATGAATAGTAATTTAACCCCAAGATATGTTATAATCGGAGTTATACTGACTTGGGCTATCTATGCTCTATTGCCCACATACAAATACCAAAAAATGACAGAGACTGAGAAGGAAGACCTGCGAACTTCAGGAGAATTAGATCAAATCGAATCTCGTATTATCCGTCAGGGGCTTGATTTAAGGGGCGGCATGTATATGGTTCTCGAAGCTGATATCCCAACACTAATTGGGAATCTAGCAGATATTCAAGATGACCAACTCATGGAGGTAATTCAAACTTCCAAGGAGAAGTCGTCTTCATCAGAAATAGATTTTTTTGACGAATTCAAAAGAAATTCGAAGACAAGCAACTTAAAACTAGCCCGTTATTACCATCAATATGGAGCATCGCAAGATGAAATTTTTGATGGGTTAAGTGAACAAGCGGATGATGCTATAAATAGAGTTCTAGAAATTCTTCAGAACCGGATTGACCAATTTGGTGTTTCTGAACCAACAATTCAAAAACAAGGCAAACACCGAATTGTTGTTGAAATAGCTGGAATCCAAGACTCAGAAAGAGCTAGATCCTTACTTCAAAGTACTGCATTGCTAGAATTTTATCTCGTAAAAAATCCTAGCTCTACAAATGAAATACTTACTCAATTAGATAGAGTATTACAAAAGAGTACATCAACTGACGAAGTTTTAAGCTTAGTAGAAAATACATCAACCACAAAAACTTCTGAAAATCAGACTAATGAAACAGAAGATGCCCAAGAAAATGGCAGCACAACAGTTAGTGAACTTTTTGGAGAAACAGATAAAAGCCCTTCCGATACAGGAGAAACATCCAACGGTATTTTTAATGATAACCCGCTAACTGGTTTACTCACGATATTTTCGGGAGATTTGGGAGTACAAGAAAAAAATGCATATGCAGTTCGAAAGTTATTAGAGAGACCCGAAGTATTATCAAAATTGAACGATGCAAACGGTCAGTTTCTTTTCAGTAATGAAGCAATCACTTTTGATGGAGATTTATCTCAAGAAAAATATTACAGACTGTACTTTTTAGAAAAAGCACCAGAGCTAACTGGCGGAGTGGTAGAAGAAGCTCGTGCAGACCTAGGAACTCTTGGTGGAGGTTCTGCTGGGCAACCAGTTGTTTCCCTAACAATGAATAGCGATGGTGCGCGAACTTGGTCAAGAGTTACTGGTGCAAACGTTGGTGAGAGAATTTCAATTGTATTAGATAAAAAAGTACACATGGCTCCATCGATTAGAGAAAAGATACCTAGTGGCCGTACTCAAATAGAAGGATTTAATGGAATTAACGAAGCAAAAGACATTGCGATTATTCTCCGTGCAGGAGCATTACCTGCTCCAGTAAACATTATTGAAGAACGTATTGTAGGACCAAGTTTAGGAGCTGACTCAATTGAGAAAGGAACAAGTGCTGTAATCATTGGACTTATCATTGTTTTAATTTTTATGGTAATCTACTACAAAATAAGTGGATCAATCGCAGATTTTGCCCTAGTTTGGAATATACTATTGATTTTAGCTATCCTTGCATCATTGGAGGCAACCCTCACTTTACCAGGAATAGCTGGACTTATTTTAACTGTTGGAATGAGTATTGATGCAAATGTAATTATTTTCGAACGTATTAGGGAGGAGCTGAGGAAGGGGAAAACACCCAAAGCTGCTATACAGTCAGGCTATGATCGAGCCTTAACCACAATAATTGATGCTAATGTAACAACTGTTATCGCAGCTCTTGTTCTTTATCAGTTTGGAACGGGTCCTATCAAAGGATTTGCAACAGTCCTTTTCTGGGGAATTATGATAAGCATGTTTACAGCAGTTTATGTAACTAGAACTATATTTAATACAATTACTTCGCGTAAGGGATCCTTAACACTCAGCATTTAAAAAATGAGAATCATAAAAGACACAAAAATAGATTTTATGGGTAGTGCTAATATTGGACTTCTAACTTCTACACTACTAATTATAGCTGGATTAGGTTCTATGATAGCAAAAGGTGGCCCAAAATTAAGTATTGACTTTAAAGGCGGAACCCTTGTTGCAGTACGTTATGCAAAGCCTATGGATATAAATGAAGTAAGAACTGGTTTATCCTCATTAAACATTGATGGTAGGTCTTATGATTTTAGTCAAGCAGAGATAAAACACTTTGGAGACGAATATAGCGTAGCTATCCGTTTACCAAATATTGAAAATGAACCCGAAAAATTTTTGACTAATTTTGTTGGGAAAATGGCGGAACTTTTCCCAGACATGGCGCAAGAAGATCGTGAAAATTTCATTCTCTCTATTGAAAAGGTTGGTCCAAAAATTGGAGCAGAACTAAGCGGAGACGCTTTAATGGCCATAATTAGTGCGCTGGGTCTTATTCTTATTTATGTTTCTTTCCGTTTTGAGTGGAAATATGCTATCGGATCAATCGCAGCTCTTACGCATGACGTTTTGATTACTCTTGGTATTTTTTCATTATTAGATTACGAAGTATCCCTTGCGGTTCTGGCTGCCTTTCTTACAATTGTAGGTTATTCCTTAAATGACACGATTGTTATTTTTGACAGAGTTAGAGAAAATGTAAAAATCATGAAACAGGAATCAATGAAAAAGATTGTAAATAAAAGTATAAATAATTCTCTTAGCCGTACAATAATTACCTCTCTTACAACGTTTTTTGTTGTTTTAGTTTTATTTTTGTTGGGAGGTGAGGTAATTCATACTTTTGCATTTGCAATGATTGTTGGTGTAATTGTAGGAACATATTCTAGTATTTTTATTGCAAGTCCAATCATTGTAAAAATGGGTTCATCGCAGTCAAAACAAAAAAACAATTAGTCACCGCGGTGTCATAAGATCAGTTGATTGAATTTGCTCGGATAGAAACACAAATGGGGGTTTTCGGACTATTATCAAATCATAAAAAAATTACTAGATTATTGCTCCCAAACAATAAAAAATTAAAATCTTTCAAAAAACGCCGACTATAGATAGATCTTATTTCTTCAAAGATGCTACTTTACAACTAAACCAATACTTTAATAAACAACGAATTTCATTCAATTTGCAAATAGACTTACGTTTGCCAGACTTTTATAAAAAAATATTATATCAAATATCAAAAATAAAATATGGGGAAACTATTTCCTATAAAGAACTTGCTACAAAAGTTGGATATCCTAATTTAGCGCGTGCAGTGGGGTCTGCAAACGCAAAAAACCCCCTCCCACTATTAATTCCATGTCACAGGGTGATTATGAATAATGGTCAGATTGGAGGCTATGCTGATGGAGATAATTTAAAAAGAATGCTGTCAAACCATGAAGGAGTTTTGCAATTTGAAGAAAATGTTAAATAATATTAGATCAACAACTTTTGCGGGTCTAGCAACTTTGGTCCCCTTAATGCTAACATTTTATTTTGTACGCTTTCTTTATGTAACGTTTGATCAATTATCAGCTCCATTTGCGAAAAAATATCTAAATCTGGACATTCCCGGCATTGGTATTTTAATTACTTTGATATTAATTTATTTATTGGGAGCATTTACAACTAACTTCCTTGGGAAAAAAATTATATCAATTGGTGAAACTATCCTCAAACGTGTACCTTTAGTTAGTACTATTTATTCTACGTTGAAACAACTTACAGATACGATTTCGAAGAACTCCTTAGATGCTTTTAAAGGAGCTGTATATCTAGAGTACCCTCGACCTGGGGTTTGGACCATGGCTTTCATCTCCGGTGAGTCGAAGGACAGTAATGATACCTCGTACTACCACTTATTTGTACCTACAACACCAAATCCAACGTCTGGTTTTTTTCTTGTAATACCAAAGAACGACACAGTACCATCAGGAATGTCAGTTGAGGATGGATTAAAAACAATCATATCTGGAGGCATTTTAGCTCCTAAAATAAACCCAATAAGAAAAAAGGAAACCTGAGTTTAATAACTAAGAAATCCCATTTTTTAAAACTTTTGCCCAAACCAAAAATGTAATCCCGGTTTGCCCCAAGAACCTTTTCTATATCCCCATCCCAAATCTAGTCTGATAGCTTCAAATATTGGAACTGGAACTCTTATCCCCAACCCCGCTCCAGACATGGCACTTTCCTTTCCAAAACTTTTGATTTCATCTGAAATAATGCCAATATCAAAAAAACTAACGATAATTAAGCCAGTTTCAATGTTTAATCTTGTTGCAAATTTTGGTATGATTTCTTTTCGCAGTTCTGAAGAAAATCGTATAAAATCATGTCCATAACGGAAGGATTCCTTTATTGGTGAGTGTGAACTTGTATTAGGTATATCCCAACCACGTATGGATTTAGACCCTCCAAAATAATTTAAAAAAACAATATTTCTATATCCCCACCTTTTATTCATCGTCATGTTTATAGCAAAAATTAAACTTTTGGGTGATGAGTTTAATTTATAGTAAGAACTATACGATTGGACCCAAATTAATGATGATTTTGATTTTGATTTATGATCGATTTCAAATAGAACATAATGGCTGAATTCTTTTCCTTCGCTCGGATTCCAAAATATGTCCCGGGAATCGTAAGTTAGGGAAAATTCAGGAGAAATAAAGTCAAATGATAAAGTATCTACATCACCTAAATATCTCTGTTGAATAAAGCTATTTCCTATGGCCATCTTTATTTTATCTCCATACCAGCGTCCGAATTTTATTTTGAAATTTTTCACTTGTGATTCTCTCTTTAGGAACAGATGAGGAAACTTCTCGTTTTCTATTGTCATTTCAAAAGACACATGATTTCCAAAAACCCACGGGTCTTGAAATTTCATACCATAAGAATCTTCTCCACCAAAACTACCCCCCAATGAAAGAAATTGATTACGACCGTTAAAATTTGTAAAAACCAGTGCACCCACAATAGACCAACCTTGTTCTTCATCATATACCGGTAAAGCAAAGGGAGGTAACCTTTGTAATGACTCAGTAAAGAAATATTGTAGAATTGCAGTACTATCCTCAATTGGAATAATTTTCCATTCTACTTTACTAAATAAACTCAAGTTTTCTAATCTACCTAAGTCCCTATTTGCTAGAGTGCTATCAAATGGTGATTTGATCGGATGCTGGATCTCACGTTTAATTATGTAGTCCCGTGTTTTTTTGTTACCAACAAATTGAATAGATGAAATAATTAAATTATCTCCAAATCCAACTAATATTGAATTATAAAGAAATGGAAGAAATAAAAAAAGGCCTATAAAAGACCTTTTTTTAAACATTGCTATATATACACACTATAATGATTATAAATCAATGCCTTGAATCATTAGACGTTTCTTATACTCTATACCCTGCTTTGAATACATATCTTCAACAGCTTTATTAATTCTTTTTTCGACGTTAGTACTTATCATTTCGACTTTCAAATTTCTTTCATCTAATTCACGAGCCCTAAATGTAGATAGAGGTTCCTGGTAAATATGCCAAACTCCATCAAATTCTTTGGGTGTACCATACTCCATTAATACCTTATGCTTAATAATATCATCAGCGGTTAATTGTGGAAAACCAGTATCTTTCAAACCAACTTTTTTCGTAATTGCAGATAACAGATAATGAGAATCATTATTATTCGTTGTACTATAAATGAAATCCACATTGGTAAATTCCAGAATGATTTGTTCGACCGTCAATCTAGATGAGTATTGAAATTCAACCGATGCTCTTTTAATAGGTATAACAATCCCATCATTAGTAGTGCGCGAGTCATCTTGATAAATTACTTCTAAGGTAGTATCGGGTATTACAGAAAGAACCGCTGGTAGATTCGCTTCCCAAGGAGCAAGCAACTCACCTCTAAAAATCCAACCTTGAGGTATTCTTTTTACAGGGATGACAGACTCTATATTTTTTCTAGATCTTACTGTTGGGACTGATTGTTCGATAAATGGCTCATCTTGATCTCCTGCAGCTGTGGCAGAAGAAGAAGTAGCGCGTGATTTTGACTTTGACTTTCTATCTCCAAACAACTGCCTTCCGCTAAGCAAGGAATAACCTGCCATTATTAGAATAATTAGATATATCAATTGTTTTTTCATATACATTTTTTTAAAATTATTTTAACCTCGGATATTTTAGATCTATAAAGCACTCTAATTTAATAATCTTATTAAAAATAAAAATAAAAAAAAAAGGCCCTTTAAAAAGGGCCTTTTTTCAATAATTCCTGAAGAACTATTTCCGGCCCCTTGCCATTGGCGAACGAGCCACATTACCATTTTTATCTATAAAATAAAGGTAACCTGATTCTCGGGTTACACCAGCATCGGAAACCTTTTCAGCATTTCCCCCACCCTTTCCGGCTCGAGCCATCTGAGAGCGCCATACATTTCCATCTTTTCCAAGGTAATACAAGTATCCACTTTCTTTTGAAACGCCAGTGTTAGCAACTACTTCAGCCATAAATATCCTCCAAATTCTATTAGGTTTGGTTTTTTGGTTTTGGATAAAGGATAATCCTCTACCTCTCTCGACGGAGATTGTACGAATTTAGATATGTGGATGTCAAGCAATTTCTCGACGACGTTCCGAGGAAAAAATTTTTGATATTTTACATAAATATTTTCAGTTCGTAGTGAAAAAACTCTAAATCATTATTATCTTTATTATTTTTGATTTATTGGAGTTGTAAAGAGGAATTAAAAGAAGAAATCACTCCAAGAGAAGTATCCTTGTGGAGTAAAACTTATTCCATAGAGAATACTATGGAATAAGTTTTAGGAAATAATCAACTAATAGGATAGATTCCTTAAAATATCTTTGATTTAACTAATCTTAATTAGTCTTCAATTGTTGATTTAGTTAATTTTATTGGAAATTTTTCATTTTTATATAACAATCAATTCTGCTCACCATATCCATCTTTTGTTGAAAATTCTATAAAAAAACAAAGGTTCAAAAAGTAATTGCGTAATATATTGATATTAAGTTCTGAAGGGAACGAAAAACTAAAAAAGAAATTAAAAGAAGAATTATTATATTTTTAGAGGATTTAACTATGTAATATTTCGTAAGATATTTTAAAAAAATATCAATAAAAATATGCCCCGGTAGCTCAGATGGATAGAGCATCTGCCTTCTAAGCAGAGGGTCACAGGTTCGAATCCTGTTCGGGGTACTCGAGGATAATACCAACTTCCTCTCACAAAGCCCTCGGCAAATGTCGGGGGCTTTTTGTTTCATCTCTAATCATCTTTATTCATTACTTATCAAAAACGGGACACAAAAAAACGGGACACACCCTATGGGCGTATGGGATTTGGGTTTCTAATGTGATTCCCCATTCCCCATAGAGCAAACCAAAAGAAAGTTTCCAACCTAAACCCGATCATGGGGGGTACGGGTCAATAAATAAGGTAGACACACATTGTGAAGCTATTTTTTTAAATTGGGTATATTTTCGTAATAGAGATTATTTTGATTTGAAAAATACCTTCATATTTATGCAGTATTTACACTACGAATGAAGGAAAGTTCTTTTAGATATATTTCTGGTTGTCATTTATGCTAACACCTCTTTTTGGTTTCATTTCTTTATTAATTTCGGTTGAAAACGTAATACATAATTACAAACAACACCTAATCGTGCTGATCTCAAAGAATCTGTCACTGGCTTTCACTTTTAATTCTATTTAATATTTAATATGGAAAGTCATAAAGGTTTTATTGTCTTAGTTGACATAAGTGGGTATACAAATTTTATTAGTGGTCATAATATGACATATTCAGAGGATGAAAAATTATCTCAAGGTCAAGCACACGCGGAGCATATCATAACTGATTTACTTGAGAAAGTTATTAATGAACTCGATGATGTACTTACAATAAATAAATTACAAGGAGATGCCGCTCTTTTCTATACTGTTGCTGATGATTATGATGATATTTCTGATAAAATATTAAAAAGGTTGCAAACAAGCTTTGGAGTTTTTAATCAACGGCTAGAAGAAATTAAGTTTTGCGAGTCCTGCTCCTGCGGGACTTGTGCTGATATTGGAAATTTAAAGTTGAAATCTTTTGTGCACTTCGGTGATTTTCTTATAAAAAAGGTTAACCAATTTAAAGAAATTGCAGGGCAAGATGTTATTTTGGCACATCGTTTAATGAAAAATACTATCAGTGTATCTGAATATATGCTTTTTACAAAACGATTTACGGAAATCAAAAGTATCAATTCATTAGGGCAAGTTGAAGATAGGGTTGAAAAATATGATGATGTAGGAAAAGTGGATTGTAGCATTTTTTACCCTGACAAAGACCTTTACAGTCTTGAGCTTGCAAAAAAGAAATCAATGCTAGGAACTCTTTATTCAATTATTAAATATTTTATTAAATCAAAATCTAAGAAAGATATTGAATTGAAGTACAACCTTATCCAAGCCTAGATAACATACTAATTCTCTTCAGCCCCACATTTCGTGGGGTTTTTTTGTTTGTGAGATGATGGGTAGATAACAGACTCACACATTGTGATGCTATTTTTTTAAAGTTTGGGTAGATTTAGATATGCGAAGATGTTTAGTCTTACTTTTGATTACAGGAACCGTTTGGGCTCAAAAATTAGTTTTGAACGATGGTAAGGTTATCATTGAAAATTTATCTACAGAAGAGAAAGCTATTTATGATGCTAAAAAAGATGCAAAAAAGTGGATTTTATATCCCCCAGCAGCCTTTTCGATATTTGTCTCTTCAATATATGGTACTCTGATAATTGCCAGAGAAGAGGCTTGGGAATCTTTTCCAGCAACACTTGGAATAAGTGCTGCTAGCTTAACTATTCCCTACCTTTTATTAAGAGCATTAACTTCGAAAAAAACTGAAAACTTTAATTTGAAAGATAAACAATTATATGAAAAAGTTTATTTTGAAGAGTATAAAAAAAGAAAATATAAATATATTATTATTTCCACTGG
>MDTB01223372.1_pt1 | contig 47794 bp, 61 predicted proteins | sample 811161 | NCBI WGS metagenome assembly MDTB01 (sample SAMN05326650, study PRJNA326480) | marine metagenome | isolation source: seawater | place: Mediterranean Sea | collected 2009 | reverse complement strand
TTTAAAATCTTTTTCAACTAATACAAAGTCGCCTTTTTTGAAACCCATGTCGCCACGCATCATGCTCTGCACAAAGTTTTTGGCGCCACGTTTGTCATAAGCAAATGGCACAAATTTTTCATCTGTAGGAGGTGTGTCTTTTTTCACGTACCTATACAGTTTGGTTATGCCTGAAAAGTCAGTGAAAGATGGATGTTCATTACGTATGGCAAGTATGTTTGATATGGTGTCTTCTAGTATGGCATTTGATTCGTAGTAGTCTCTGATGGAATCTTGGATGTCATACCAACGATCTTGGCCATACTTTTTGATCATTTTGGCTTGCCACTGTTCTTGCAAATTTTCTGTTAGTTCTGCATATCTCATTTTAAATATACTTTGGTCTATCTATATTCTCTTGAACGTATTTGCTTGGGTTAGCTTTTTTTAGAATAGTTGCCCATGTTACCATATTTCTGCACCATATGTTAATCCATTTTTTTGCATCTTCATCTTTCATTATTTCTTCTCGGCCTTGTGTTGCAATTTCTAAATTACAAGTAGGTGGTACTGTAAATCCCATATTGGTAGCCATGTTAAACAAGTTACCATGGATGTGTTGAAAACCATCTCCACCACCAGATACAATTGATCCAAACACTTTATTATATAAAGCATAATAATCATTATCTTGTCCCCAAGTATCAATTGGGTCAAATCTTTCAATTAAGCCTTGTGCTAAAGAACTTTGTGTTCCCCACCAAATTGGTGTTGCTATTGAAACCATGTCGCAATTTTTTACAATATCAATTAAGTGTGGTGTAAGATCATCTTTTACATTTTTAATTGTATGTTCAAACTTTAAATCTTTTAGGTATACTACGTCAACAGTAACTCCAAGTCCACTCATAGTTTGAGTTACTAAATCCACTAGTGTTTGAGTATTGGATTCTTTTGTAGGTGACAGACTTGCATTAAAAATTTTTAATTTCATTTCTTATACTTATTACTAACGTTTTTAGCTTTTCCTTTTCTTTCTGGGTTTGAATCTTTTCTACGTTTTCTGTTTACTGCTTGAGCTATTGCTTTCTTGCCACCTTTAGCTCTTAAACTTGCCGCTCTTGATTTTGATAAGCATTTAGGTTTACCTTCTCCAGGTTTTGAATCACCGCATTTACCAATACGTTCGCCTTTGGTATTATAACGATCCCAGCCACCGCCTCCGGCTCCACCTTTTTTGCCTTTGCCAAACCAGGCTCTTAGGTCTTCGTTTATAACTTCGTTGATTCTCATTTAACGAATGCCCCAATTCTTCCATGTACATCTGGATGATCAATATACTTGTATCCTTCTGGTGCTTCAGTACTTTGACCTTTCCACACTGGCAAGTACTCTTTTCTATCACCTTCAAAGTCTACATTGTGTCTAAAATGCATTTCAATAACTTTACCACCAATAAATTCAATATTAACTTCTGGTTTGTCACCAAATTCTTTTTTAATTAAATCAGGCATTGGCATTTCATCTTCAGTAACTTTCCAGGCGTCCCATCTAATAAATGTGTCTTCAGGTTTAAATCCTTCTACACATCTAATTTGTTTTCCTTTTTCATAATCTACTGTTAAGTGTCTACCTTCAAACCATTCACACCAAAAGTAACCAGGTTTAATATGTGATGTGGTTTGTTTAATGTGCATTTTTTTTGCACCTAAACCTAATCCATAAACATTCACACAAGGTCTTACAATATAATAATCTGGTTTTGGCACATCAATTCCTGCAGGACCACAAGTATAACCTAACTTTTTTGAAAGTATTAATTTGTCTAACGCCCATAAGTCATCAGATTTTGGACTTCTCCAATATAAATCTTCTGCGTCAGGACCAATTACTTCGTTTACTTTCATTACTTCTTACTCTTATTACCCCAATTTTTGGCGCCAACTTTTCTGCATTTTACTAAGGCACCAGAGGCATAAGCAGAAGGCCAAACTTTATATCTTGATTTTACTTTATGATAACAAGCATCTTGTTTTTCAGCTAACTGATCAAACTCAGCTTCAGTTATTGGTTTTAACTTTTGTTCTACTTCGTTTATTTTCATCTTATAATATTCTTTTAATAGTACTTCTAGTCTTTCTTTGATAGGTAACATATAATGATTTTTTCTACCTTTAGTTAGATAGGACAATGTTCTCCAAGTTTTAAACCAATCATCTGTTCCTGGCTCTGATGTTTTTTTTGCCTTGTTCCATTTTTTTGTTCCTGGATTAGAACCAATGAAACTCATCTTGCCATCTTGGTTTTTAAACTTTTCGTCTTCTCTAAGTTTTGGTGGTACACCATCATTACTGACTTTAAATCCTAGTTTACCTGATTGTTTTTTAATTGCATCAACACCTACGTCAGGTGTTGTATTAATTCCTTTTACTACTCTGCCACCATGCTCATTAACTTTTTTCTTTTTCTTTTTCTTTTTACTATCATCATAGTGATAAAGATTATTTGTTGTAGCATCTTTTGATTTCATTCCTGTGTATTTTTTAATACGTTTTGCTACCATGTCTTTGACTTCTGGACTTTGAAAAGTGATAACCACATCAGCTTTACCTTTAGTGCCATATTTGTTTGCATCTGCTTGACTTAGATCTGATATGTCTTTTGTTAGTTCATAAAAGTCACTCTTACTATCTACATCTATTACTAACGAGTTCTCAGGAAACGGTATTAGTTCGCCTTCATTTATTTTGCCAGTAGCTATTGCTGTATTGACTTTTTGAATCAGTTCCGGTGTCCATGCATCATTGCTTTGCATATATTGTTTGATTATATCAAATGCATTACTAACTTTTGATAACGAATCTTTGTTGGCTTGATATCTAATACCAATACCATTTTTAGCTGTCCATCTTTCAATGTTGCTTGGTTTGTCATCAATTAGTATGTTAGGTGTACCTGTTGATCCGTTTGCATAGCTTTCTTTTCTTCCTGTGATAATAATATCATTTGGAGTAAAGCCATTATCTTTTAACCAATCAACTTTGTGTTTTTTAGAATTTGCATGATCATTTCTTAAAGGTGAGCTATTAATGTTCCACGAACCACCTGTAAATGCTGTTACAATTGTAATCAATTGCTTTGCTGTTGGAAATACAGGTAGTGTTGAAAAGAAATTTGTACCTGCAATTGCTTTAATTGAGTCTTGTACACTATCATCTCCGCCGTCTTTCCAATGATCTACACCTCTAAACTTTGCTAAAGCTGAAAAGAAATCAGCAATAACACCATCCATATCAACATAAACAAGAGGTAAATTCGGTATTGACTCATTTATTCCTTCAACCCATTTCATACTTTTCCAGTCACGTGGTTCATTGCCATATTTTTTCTGTAATTCTTTTCTTCTATCTGCAATCTTTTGTTGCATCGATCTAGAGTCTATTCTATCTTCTGGTTTAACCTTACGTGTAATTGTATGTCTCTTTGGAGAAACTGTTGCAAATCCCATGCCACCATATTCTTTTAATCCCATGCCTGCTCTTACATCGTTAAACATATCTTTTGCAATGCTAGGATCTAATACACCATCTTTAAAGCTGTCAAAGTCATTATTTTGTGCATGAGTTCTCATTTTGCTGGCTGACATACCTTCAACACCTTCTGAATCTGGGTCTCTTTCACCGGAACTTACCACTTTTATAGTGTCAAATTTGTAATCTTTACCGTTATATTTGGGTAAAAACTCCTCAAATTGAGCTTGTCTGTCCGAACCTGCAACCATTATAACATGGGCAAAACCGAGTGATTCCAGCTTCTGTAACGCCTGTATAAGGGTCTTTACAGTGGGATCACCTATGTTTATACCATTAAAACTTGCTTTTGCGTATTTGACCTTCTGTGTGTATGATAGAGGGTCTTTTTTAGGATTTTGAGTATGTGTTATAAACAAATAGGGCTTTCCTGGCTGACTCTTAAGCATATCAACCAGTCTGCCATGTCCAATTGTTGGAGGATTAAGTCTACCAAAGGCAAAAACGGCTGTATTTAAATCTGTTGCTTTCATTTATCTACCTTGTCCGTTATACTTCTTGTAACTACGTTTTTTATGCTTGTTCATACTAGCTTTTTTAGTTCGTCCGTTACCAATAGAAGTTCCTTTCTTATGGACTTCACGTTCCTCTTTTCTCATCATACCAGCCATAACTACTCCTTAAGGGTTTGTTGTAACAAGTATTTATTAGTATATTAAAAACCAAGTCTAGTAACTTGGCTCTCTCTTATAGGATACTGGCCATAATGATAGTTTTCATTAAATTCTGAGTACAACTCGTGTATATAAATGTCATTATTCCACATTTTTCCTGGTATAGCTTTGCCTATTCCAAGCACTGCACCCACTATTTGTGTATCAATATTGTGTTTATTCTTTAATTCATCCAGTATTGTTTTGTGATTTATACTTGCTCTATAACACATAGCAACATTATATCCTGTCATTGTGGCTGTGTGAGCAGTAATTCCTAAAGATAATCCTAATTCAAATATTGCTGATGGTGTAAACTGTTTACTGTTCTTATATGTCCAAACAAATACTAAAGGTGCTCTAGCACCAGAAAAACTATGACGATGTTCATCTTCACCTGGTTCAATATCTTCAGCATCATTAATATTATCCCATAATGTTTTTCCAAAATCTTTATCTTTTGATACAATTAAATCATACGCCCTTTGCCTGCTTGGCGAGTTTGTTGCTAGTTCAATTAAATTTTCTATATCTTTTTCTGCAGGAACTTCATCAGTAAAATTTCTTTGAGATCTACTAGTAATATTAATCGCTTTCTCAGAGTTAATATAAGTTCTAGTATGATTTTTAGCATCAATCCATTTTTCTTTTCTGTCAGCTGGTGGATCATATGTGTCAGGTAGTATTGTTATTGGATTGCCATCGTCATCAATTCTTCTAACACGTCTTGATAATCCTTCAGTGGGCAACCAATTTCCTTTACTAACTTCAGTATGTTCTACACCATTTATCAATTTGGTATTAATTGTCATTCCTAATCTCTAGTAGTATGTAAGGATAGTAGTCTTTTTTTCCTGAATTATTAATCATTGTTTGTAAAGTAACAACTGTGTCTGGTCCTGTATTGTTTTCAATATACCTAACAGCTTTTTCTAAACACAAAGATAATTTTCTATAAATCTTTTGTCCTGGTGATAGTTGTTCTGTTTTAGGAAAAAATTCAAGTATGGTATGAGAAGGTTCAGTTGCAGTTGTAGTAGTTTTAAATACTATTGTTGCATAATCTTCAAACCAAGGTTCTTCACCATCAAGTTTTCTTTGCCAAATGTGTTTGTAAAAATAATCAGCATCATATGTTTCACCTTTAAAATTTGGATCAATAACAATTTCTTTTTCAAAAGCAACTTGATGATTTAAAGCATTGTCATATAATTCTTTTGATTCATGTGCTTTTTTTAACTGTGGCCAAAACTCTCCTTCTTGTGATCCAGGATCAAACGTATCTGTTTTAAATGGAAGACTAATTTGTAATAGCTTTCTATCTAATCCATAGTCGCAAACTTTATGAGGAATTCTTCCGTTAATAATACAAGGTCCTGTATAAGTGTGTTCGTGATATACTTCTCCTAGATCTAAATTATGATATTCGTTTTCTACTTGTTCTGGTGTAGGAAGATTAACCATCGTGTTTGGTATTATCTCATGATAAATTATATCATAATTTAAAGGAACTAAAGGTACATTTACAACTGCATTTCTGCCGTTGTCTAAGTGTGCTCTCATATATGATGTCTTTGGTAAAAACTGAACATATACTTCTGGTGTTCCATAACATAGATTATAATTTATATAATTTTTTAACCTTCTTATAAGATCTCTACTTTCAGGTTTTAATAAAGGATTATCATGATGTGAATCTAAACATAGATATTCTGTTGAATCATAAGATACTGAAAAATCTATATTTGCATAAACATCATCAAACATTTTAAGACAATCATCAAATGGAAATTCTTTATGAAAGTCTGGCATATCAAGTATTAGATCATCAGCTTTATAGTCTTTTGTTTTAATATGTCTATGTCTGATGTGTTCTTCTTTAGTATTAGACATTAATTAAGTTACCTTTCTTATAGCAATCAACTAATTCATTCCAAAAGTTTGGACCTTTATCTTCTTTAACATTCCAATCACTACTATTAAAGAACAATGATATTTGAAAAAATCTTCTTTCTAATTGCTTGTAATCAAAAACTGTGTGAGGTATCTTACCATTAATAATTGTAGGCATAGTATAATTGTGTTCATATAAAATATTTCCCCACTTGCCATTATCAAGCTGATCTTCTAATTGTTCAGTATCTGCTTGTTTAATACCAGTATCTTTATTTTCTACATAAGTTATTGGATACTCTTCTGGCACTATTGGCATTATTAGTACTGCATTTCTTTCATGATCTAAATGCGGTCTCATCCATTTATGTTTATATTTGATTACCATCCAGCCATCTGGTTTATCATACATAACATCATTATTAATTGTATTGAATAATTTTTCCATGTTTTGCTTATTATCAGAAGTTAATGTATTAAACATTGTTGGTTCTACTCTAATAAATTCTTGTCCATCCCAGTCTGAATCCCAGGCTCCTTTACCAACACTGCCTTTATTAAATGGAAAAGTTTTTAAGTTATCCCATAAGTTAAGAAGTTTTTCTTGGCTACAAAGCTCTTTTAATTCTGGTACTTCTAATATGTAATCGTTTATAATTTGATCTGTCATGCTGTTTCTTTTACTTTTTTATTACTAAGATATTTATTATATAATTGTTCAGCACTTAAATTTTTTGCTTTAGACTCTGTTTGTATATCAAAATTTTCATTAAAGCTCAACGCCCAATCATTTACTTTATCGTTTGGATATAAATCTGAATGTGCTCTTAGCTTTTGTTTTTTGCAACCTTTGGCTATTAAGTCTTTTATATTGTGCATTTCTGTATGCATCTTATCTCCTAATTGTGCAGGTGCAAGAGCTTCATCTCTAGAATAAGAATAATGTAAAGTAGGTCTTTGTCCACGCCATGAGTCAATTACTCTTTTGACTCTATCATCATTGCAGTCAATATATTCTTCATCTCGTATCCAATGATGATGTATATCTAAAACTAAAGCTAGGTCTTTTTCCAGCATCAACGATTGTTCTAGTCCATGACTCATTTCATCATTTTCAATAGTAATCAAATTACGTGCTTCTTGAGACAGTCTAGGCAGTACTGCTTTAATACCTGCAGGACCTTGCTTACCTGAGATATGTACATTAAGTTTACATCCATCTTGAAATGTTTTACCAAAACCCATCCAACGGGCCATGTCTGCATGATATTCAAATTCAAGTATACTTCTTTCTACAATATCTGGAGTAGCACTAGCAAGTACACAAAATTGTCCTGGATGAAAACTAACTTTTACATTATGCTTTCTTGACGCTTCACCTACTGGTGCAAATATCTTTTCTAAATGATCTTGTACTTCTTTTTGTTGCCACCAATCTATCCAGTCTTTTTCAGTATAACCTTGTAGCATCTCACTACCTAACCTAACCATTCTTCGTTCAAGTGGCAGTGTTCCAACACGTTCAATCATCTTACGAGCGGCTGTGGCATTATGATTCATAATGTCCCATTGTCTTTGTTCAGCTTCTTCTTTATGTTCTCGTAACCAACGCATAGTAGTTGACCTACCATTTAGATCTCTGTCTTTAGCATTAATCTTCATACCCTGAGATTCAGATATATCGTTAATCCATTTACAACAAAAACCTATACGTTTAACTGATTTGTAATTTTCTATAGACATTTTGTACTCCAATAGTTTGTCTCCAGCAGTCAAATAATGCGTGGTGATGTAATGCTTTAGGCATTTGCGGATCTACAAGATCAAATAATGTTCTTGTGTCTCTTAGGTTATAGAACATCCATGGAGCACCGCGGTTTAGTTTTTTAAATACTTGTTCACATATCACAGTATCAAATGCAACGCCTTGAGCCCAAAAATACTTTCCAGTAAGACAAAATTTGTAAAAATCTCTAAATACTTCATCAATTGAATATCTGTGTTCATCGGAAAATGCTTCAGCTTTTACTTCATCGCTTTGCTTTGCCCACCAGCCAATTGTTTCATCATCATTCTTTAATCCAATTGCTGTACCTGTTTCAGGATCAATCCTACGATAAAATACTTGATCAATAGGAAAGTCTCCCCATTTCCAATTGGTGTAGTCTTGTCTTGGATCAAACTTCAATGCACCAATTGTTAGAACATTGGCGTCAATTGTAGTGGCTAAGGTTTCCAAATCTATCATGATATGTTGATTCATACTAGTAGTATAACACATTGATAAAAATTGTCAAGTCTTACTATTCAGAATGGTATATATCTTGTCTTGCCCAGATTACATCTTTTTCTTTGGCATTTTCAATTAGGTAATTTCTAAATCTAAATGTCCTTGTGGACATTATAGAATAATCATAATCGTTGTTGGAATGGAAACTCCATCTATCTGTAAAAACTTGCATATTACAAACTTTATCTATTTTATAAAGACTCTTAAACATTTCTCTTGGTTTTCCAGAATGTAGTGCTATCATATTAATAGCTTCGTAATTGGTTTCTAAAAACTCTTCAATATCCCAACCTAACCAAATTAAGTCAGGCGTGTACCCAGATATTCCACCTTGTGGAATAACATCATGTATATGTTCGTAGCTATCTGTAAACTCACATATTTCTTTTAACTTTTCATGTTGTTTTCTTGTCCACTCTAAACTATTTCCTGCCCATCTGTCTGTTTGGGCTAAAGGATCATACATCTTAACTTCACAGTTTAGGTTCAGTCCATAACAAGCAGTAAAAAGATCCATATTACTGTAACCACCAGATATTAAAATTTTTTTTGGTTGTAATATTCTAAATAAAATATTCCACTGATGATAATATAAAGATCCTCCTGCATATGAATCTCTTCCATAATCTACGCAAGGTGGATCTTGCCAATTAAATATTGTTTGTATTATTTTTTCTAATTTGGTATGATGAGCAATAAAGTCATCGCTTTTTTCAAGCACCGTCTTTGGTTTGAACACTACTGGATTTCTCCCTCCTGTATTGTCCCTTCAAAACTATTAAACTTATATCTATTTTGTAACTCTTTTGCGTTTGCTGTCATTTCTAAATAGTAATCTCCATCAACAGCATTGTCAACCACATAATATAATGCTTTGCCTTCTTCAATTGTTAATGGTCTTGTACAAGGCATTTCATAACAATGGTAGCCCATTGTTTCATGGTACACTACATTGTAATCAGTAATAACACCATCGCCGTCTACAATCTTATTTTCAGTGTAAACATCGTGTGGTAAAACAGCGGCCATTACTTCAAAAAGATTTTCTAGTAAACTTTCATCAAGTGCTGATCCAAATTTAAGAGTAATATTATTCATAAAAATATTTATCGTTATTTCTGTAGCTTGTCAATTGCTTCTTTGTTCTTGGCAATTTCTTCGTCTTGCACTTTATCAATTAGTGATTTCATTTTTTCAGCTTTTTCTTGATCAGTGTCAACATGAAGATCTTTTTTAATAACTTTTTCTAATTTTAAAAAAGGTATTCTTTCATTTGGCACATATCTCCAAGTATATCCTCTGTCCGAATATACTCCAAACACAGTTTGCCTTGCACCAATCTTAACTATCATTGCTAGTTCGCCATCTAACAAAACCTCATCACCTTCGTTAAATGCTGGATCATATTTGAATCTCAAACCTTTTGCTAAACCTACAGCAAAGTCTTTAAACCAAATAGCTACCACTAGAGATACTAGTATACCAATCCATGGTAGTAGCATACCTGTTAGATCCATTGACAATGTATTAAGATCGGGTGTCATTAACTAGTTTTACTTCCTGACCCTGTTGTTTCAATTCTTATTTTTCTACCTGAACCTGAGTTTACGTATAAACCAAACCAGGCCGCACCTGCACCAACTATAACTGATACAAAACCTGCCTGTGCATTGTTTGGGTTTTCTAATAGCATAAACCAATTCATTGTTTGATAAAATACTACTGCATACATAAAAATTAACAACCTTGGAATAACTCTCCAGTTGTCAAGCATTTCAGGTATTTCATGTTTTACTATTTTCCACATAATTTAATTTCTCCTAATATTATGTAAGTGATCCTAAATCACTTGGCTCAAGCTGTACTGGATCACCATCACGTGGTGTAGTAATATCATCTGGATATGGTGACATTGCTACCCATTGAATTCCATTGTACCCTTCAAACCTTTTTGTTGTTGAATTAAATCTCATTGAACCTGTAACAGGACTTCCTGGTCTTTGTGCTGTTGTACCAACCGGTAAGTTCATCATACCAGTTGCACTATCTTTCGTTACAATTATTCCAGTGTCATCAGGTAATGTAATTGTTCTATCTGCTGTTGGATCTGTAACTGCTATTGTTGTTTCATATGCATTTGATGTGGAACCTTCAAATGAAATTTGTCCACCTGCACCAACATATAGACTCGTACCATTTAATAATTGAAACTGATCACTTCTAAATCTACCTGATATGTTTTGTGAACCAGCTTTAATAAAAGCATATTCCAACATACCATCTTCTGATCCGTCTGTGGCATCTAATATTTTGCCTGTTATTTTAGCATATACTGTTTCTTGGTCGGCATCGTTCTCACCTTTAAATTTAATTTGTCCTAAGTAGTCAGCATCATCTGGACTTGCACTATTTCTTTTTAGTGTAAGAACTGGTCCTGCTGTACTTGAATCTTCTGTAGTTGTTAACAATAAAGAATCTGATGTTGTTGTATTTGCAATTGATATACTTGCGGCATCAGTTATTGTTTTGTTTGTGAGTGTTTGTGTGGTATCTGTACCTACCAATGTTGTTGTAGCATCTGGTATAGTAACTGTTCTATCTGCTGTTGGATCAGCAACTGTTAGTATTGTTTCATGTGCGTCAGTAGTTGCACCTTCGAATCTAAAAGAATTTTTTACATCAATTGTAGTGGATGATACTGTTGTGGTTGTACCACTTACAAGTAAGTTACCTGTAACAGTTAAATTTCCTGTAGCTTGTAAATCGTTAGCTTCTACCGAGCCAGCATATACCGTACCGGTACCCTGTTTTCCAACTTTGAAAGAGGAGTTCGTTGTCCCCTTGATATTATAAGTTACTGCCATCGTTTCTCCAAGTGCTGTATTACTACAGTCTATGATTTAAATCATAGTCTTGAGTTTACATTCTATTAAAACTATTTATATCTTTAGAGATTAACTAGAGCTTTTACGACTGAGTATTCAGGATCTAACTTAATTAAGGTACCACTTTCAATATCTACTAGATATCCTGTATAGTTAGGCTTTCCAGCAACAAAGTTCACAGTACAATCTTCTGCTATGTGATGATCTACACCTAAATCAAGTATTTGCTCACGTATGTAACGTTTGATTTTGTTTTGCTCAATTAAGTGTCTAATGTCTATTACTATACAAGTGTGTTCCATTACACACTTATTTATAATATACCTACTTAATTGTTGCTAAACCTACGGATTATTGCTGATGTTGAACGCCACAGTTATACGAGTGCCACCTATATCATACTGTTTGTCAACTCTATGTTCTAACCATGGAGGAAAAATAATACAATCACCTTCTTTTACGTTTGGTGTTAACATTGTTAGTTCTTGTTTATACTCGCAGGCATTGAAAAGTGATTTCAAAGGATTTATAAAAGTTGTGCCTGTTGATTTTTTTGGAAGTTGTATATACACTATTCCAGATGCCAGTGTTCCAATAGCATTATGATTGTGTTGTTCTTGATGAAATCCTGCATTGTAAACATTATACCACATATGACAACTAGTTTTTACATTCTGTCCAATTGTTTCTTGTATGTATTCTTTAATTACAGGGTACAATGATTCAAAAAGTTCTTGGTCTTGCCAGGCATCGTCAGCCCCGGCGGCAATTGATGTTATGACATCAGATTGCTTTGCCCATGGATTGGGCATTTTTAAAGCCGGAAGATGATCTCTAATAGAATTTACAATACGATTCTTATCAAACTCTATAGTTTTTTTGATTATTGGAATTTCAAACATTACTCAACAATTTGAACCTCCGCTTCAGTTTCTATAACAACTCTAGCACCGCAACTAAGGATAGGCTTACCATTGCCGCCATAACGCACAACACTATCACCCAATATTTTAACGGCATGACAATAGTCATTCCTACTTCCACGTTTAACAGTGATAACAGGTTCATTAGTCCCATTTTTCTTGTTACTCCTAATTTTATGTTGATTGACGTGTATGTAAGTTTTAGTCATTGTCGTTATCGTTCATGGGCTCAACAATATCAATCTCTTCTGGATAATCTTCGTTGGGTCCTCTTGCAAACGCCATTTCAATAAACTTGTCAACGTCTTGGCTGTGTGGATGTGCTAAACCGTTTTGCTCATATAAAATACTTTCTATAATTTTAATCATTGGTACTAAACTCTTTTCTACTCGTTCATTAATCTCAACACCATTATCTATCATTGATCGTATTAAGTCTTCTAGTATAAGTTGATGAACTTTTCTAATATTATTTTTATCTGTTTTTAGTTTCTTATTTCTAAATTTTTCTAAGTCTACTATATCTGTCATATACCATGTTAACCTATTTTTATTCTATTTTGTTATCTATCCATTTGTTTAATAACTCAACACCCCAACCAGTTGCACCACCAGAGGCTGTCATTGAACCTTTATCATTCCATGTAACACCTGCAATATCTAAATGTGCCCATGGTGTATCATTTACAAATCTTTGTAAAAATTGTGCCGCGGTTGTTGAACTTGCTTCATAACCTTTACCTACATTGTGCATATCTGCAACTGAAGAATCTACATAGGTATCATATCGCTCACCAATTGGATCACAAGGTAATCTCCAAAGATCTTCTCCTGTTGTTTCACCTGCTTTTAAAAGTTCATTGCTTAACTTGTCGTTGTTAGAAAACAATCCAGCAATTTGATCTCCTAATGCTACTGATATGGCTCCTGTTAATGTTGCCAAGTTAACCATTGCAGATGGTTTGTATTCTCTTTGTGTATAGTATAGACAGTCTGCTAACACAACTCTGCCTTCAGCATCTGTATTATCAATTTCAATTGTTTGTCCACTTAATGAATTAATTACATCACCTGGCTTATATGCTGTACTAGATACCATATTTTCTACTAGCCCAACAACACCAACTACGTTCTTTGGTGTTTTTCTTAATGCCAATGACATCATAGTACCAACAACAACTGCTGATCCACCCATGTCATATTTCATGTCGCCCATTCCTTTAGAAGGTTTAATTGAATAACCTCCTGTATCAAATGTAACACCTTTACCAACTAGTGCAAGTGGCTGAGTATCATCTTGTGCACCGTTCCATTCCATTACAACCATCTTAGATTCTCTAGCACTACCTTGTCCAACAGATAGCAAAGCAGTTAATCCAAGTTTTTCTAATTCTCTTTCTCCATAAACTGTAACCTTTAGTCCTATTTTTTCTAGCTCTTTGATTCTATCAGCATAAGACTCTGGATATAATATGTTTGATGGTTCAGATATTAAGTCTTTTGTAAATGCAATACTGTCAGCCATGTTTGATAATGCCTGAAAAGTTAATAACTGACCGTTGTCATCTTTAATATAAACATCAAACTCATTTACTTTAGGTATTTTTTTACCAGTAAAATATTTGTTGAAACTATATTGCTTTAGTAATAACCCAAAACCAATTTGAGAAGCCATATTTTTTTCAATAGTGCCATCAGCATGAACTATAACGTTGCCTGTTGTACCTCTATCTTGTAACATAGTGTAAATTGCTGAGCCTACTTTTTTTGCTTTAAGTTGATTAAATTTATCTTTATCATCTATACTAACAATTAATGCTTCATCACTTTGTAAAGTGTCTGTTGTGATAAAAAATCCTGTACCAAACTTGCCTTTATAATTATTTTTAGTAATAGTTTTAGTAATTAATCCATTTGTTTTTTCATCTACTTGCTTTGCAGATTCTGTAAGATGAAAGTCATCGCCACTTTTATACAAAAAGTGAATCTCACAACTTGATGTTAGTTCGTTTATATTAGATGTAAAGTCTATTTTCATTTTATCTCCTTAGTCTTTCTTCAGCTAAATGAATTGTTTCATCATTTGCTAATGGTATTTCTTTTTCTATCAATTGGTTTTCTGCTTGTTCAATTACAAACTTATTTGTCAAAGGCCATTTTTTTCCTGTACTTAATTCAGTACCATATTCTGATAACGGTTCCTCATGATATCTTTGTAATTTTACATTTGCATTATACAAATCAAATTTTATTTTGTTCTTTTTAAATATTTCACGAATAGTTCTATACCCGTGTGTTTGTCTTCCAACACATTTAAAATTTAAATCGTTGTGTTCACAAATGATCTCTTGGCAATTTGGTCTTCCAGGATATTTCTTTTCTCCATAAAATTTTGCCATATGTGTTTTGAACCTAGCTTGTATTCCTTTTAGACTCATGCCTACATAAAAAGGAATGTCTTCGTCATACATTATTTTATAAACAAAGGTGCCTTTGGGCTTTCCTTTTAAAACTTCTTTTACTGTTGTATTAATCGTTAAAGTCATTGTACAATGTATATTTCGCAGTTAATTCTTCTCCAGCTTTAATTGGTCTGATTGTTACAAGATAACAAACTGGTTTTTGATGCCAAAATCCTTTTATGTTTTTACAATTAGGATCATCATTATGATTATAAAATGCTCCTAAGGCAGTTCTAATAGCACCGTGTGGAAAGTTTTTATCTAGTATATGTACAATACCTAAAACAATATCAGCTTCAAAATCTTTTGTAGCAAATAAGCCTAAGCCTTGTACTTTAGATTCTTTGATAGTTAACCCATCTGGTAAAGGTCTATACATTTACCACCCCATGTATCCTTTAAAAAGACAACCAGCAACTACCATCAAACCAATTAAGTATCCTGGTATTAGTGTAGCCGGGTGCATTCTCTTCATTATATCTTTATTGTCTTCTTCTATCTTATCCCAATGTTGTTTATTCATTAGTCAAAATCCGATCTAACAATATGCTTTCTTAATGCTCTAACAAGTTCTTCAATTTTATCTACTACGGAAATCATATCTTTATCTGTAATGTATTTTTGTTTTTCACGTAACTTGTCATATTCCTTTAATGTGATAGTTACTTTACCACCTTCGTTTTCGTAACTTGCATCTTCTGACCTATCATCTGTCATAACCCTCCTTGGTTATTTTTATTTGTTTCTTTTAGTATATTATACTTTTTGCGATCTGTCAACTCCCCCACCATCCAAATTCGTCCCATTCTTCCTTTACTTCTATTTTTTTTTCAGTTTCACTGTCCCAGATATAATGATATGGATATGCTTTTGGTCTATTGTGTTTAAGATAATTCATGGCATCATGAGCTTTATCTTCATTTTCAAAATGAGCTATTGCTAACTCATCTTGTATTCTTGGTATATACCAAATTTGATATCTATGCATTCTAACCTACTGCATGATTGGCTACAAGTATTAAGCCAAATGCAAATACTAATCCAACCCATATTGTTGGTAGGTTATCTAGTATAACCCATTTTAAACTTTTCTTATCCATAACTTGCTACAACCACAAATATGATTGCTCCTACAAAACCTGCAAGTAAAACATGGTTTCCTAAATTTAGAAAACTTTTACCTACAGTATGAGGATTTTTTGGGTCTATCCATTTACTCATGTTCTCCTCCTGGGTCGTTTGCTGGTAAATTATACTTTATTGGGTTGCCATATCTATCTCTAAGAATAACTTGTCCTCGGCCTCTACCATACGAATGATATCCTTTAATAAAATTAAAAGAGCCAGGACTACGTTCAGCAACTTTAAATGTACCTACTGTAATTACTACTCCTGCAATAAAAATCATGTGAGCAAGAGCACTGATGCCAAAGCCCCAAACACTCTCTACAATCAAAATAGAAAAAATAGCTGACCACATAAATGCTAATATCTGCATCATCATGTGTCTAACCTGTAAGTCCGGAATATGTCTTAATGGATTTAAGTTATGATCCATAATTGAATTCCAACTATTAACTATAAATTCTCTCATACTGTTTCCTTTATAAAATCATCAAACTTAACATAACCAGAATCAGTATTGTAATGTTCTGGATACTTTCCGTTTTTTTCAAATGTACTAATTGTTTTAGCTATAGTCTGACCTTCATGATTCTTCATCTGCTTAAATTTGTTTAAAATTTTGTTGTCTGGATCAATTCTATGTAGTTCTATGGAAAGATAATCTATTATTTTTTCGTCCATTGATGTCTTTAAATGTTTACCCATTTACATTTTTTCTCCTGGATTAAATCCTCTAAATCGAAGAAACCTTGGAAACCTTAAACTCCATTCATCTTTTGTATCTTGATTTTGTGTAATAGCATCAGCTCTTACTTCTACTACTTGATCAATAAGTTTATCTTTAGCTTTCCAAAACTCTTCTCTGTTGTTATCAGTTAAGCCTGAACCAACATTGGTTTTAATTAGTTTGCCGTCATCAATACCCTCAACAATGAGAGCACCAAGTTTACCCACATTACGACCTGTGCCTTCTTCAACTGCTTTTACAGTTAGAGAAACTTCAATGAATGGTTTTACTTTTAACCATAACGAACTTCTTTTACATTCATAAACACCTTTGATAGGTTTTACCATTATTCCTTCATAACCTTTATCAATGCAAATTTTATTATAGTCTGCAAACTCTTTTTGTCCTTCATCATCACTTAAATTCATTTTAACGTATTCTACTAAACGTATGTTAGGACCATACTTAAAACCTTCTAGCATTTGCTTTCTGTTTAGGATTGGTTGATGACATTGTCCTTCTTTAAAATCTTCTAAAGGCATACAATCAAAAAGATTTAAAATTGCATCTTGTGTTTTTGCTCCTGCTTTCCTATGTATTTCTCTCATAAGAGTTTGGAAATCATCACTCATTACTTCGCCATCAAATACCATACTACCTGCCATTTGATCCATCATGTCATCAAACTGTTTATTAATTTCTGGAAAGTTTGATAGTTCTTTACCATTTCTACTAAACAACTTGACTTCATCTTTGTCTATATCACAAATGACTACTACTCTAACACCATCTAATTTAGGCTCTACAATAACTTCACCTGTCATTTTCTTTTCATGTTTTTTACTATCATCTGCTAACATACATTCAAATACAGGAACTTTCATTGTAGAATGCTTGTTAATAGTTTTATGTGTAACACCACATCTTAGATCTTTAATTAATATTCTTCTATACCAATCATTCCATTCTTCCATTTTGGATCTATCACATAAGTCTTGTATGACATCTCGCATCTCATTACCTGTGAGTGTTCTATCTTCTAAACGTCTAACAATATCATCAAACTCTGTTTGTGTAATACCAGGTCCATCTGCTTTTGATACAGGAACTTTCTGTATACCAAATGTTCTAAATCCATCTAATGCCATACCAACACCATTAAAGAATCTGATATTGTCAGCATCTGATTCTCTTTTGATAATTGCTTCTTTCTTTAAACGACTATTATCTGCTTCTAGTTCTTGAATTATTTTGTACATTTAGATATCCTACAGTTTTTTAATATTGTTTCGTTTCCATACCAATCAGTTTGTGTGTGTTGCTTTACTACTCCAGATAAAGTTAGTTCATCATTAATATCACATTGTGGTTCTTTATTGGTTAACCATTTAATAATGTTTTTGCCTTCATTATCAAATACTACTATCCAAAATTGACCCCACTTACTTGTTTTTACAGTTTTTTCTAATACTGTTGCAGTACCTTTCCACATTGAACCTATCATACCAACAAACTTACTGTGTTCTTGATAGTGTTCAAACCTCTGTTTTCTTTTTTCTTTCTTCTGAATATTTTGTGCCATTAGCGGTAAACTGGATACTAGTCCAATATGTCTAATATCAACTGTTGCTTTTTCTAGTATTCCTAATACATTAACTTCGTAATCAGTAATTGTACCACTTAATTTTTTAAAAATTAGTTCTTTTTTCAATTCAAATATGTAATCAATGTCAGATGAGTAATCCGGCAACAACTGTTTAGAGTCAGATAGCAATTCCAACTTCTTTTTAACTTCTTCTTTGTTGGATATTCTGTTATCTTCCGCCCATTTTAGATAACCTTGTGTCTTAAAGACATCAATGGCTATAGTAATAGCGTCGAGTAAATTCCATTCATGTATTTTGCTTTTGCTCATATTATAATAATAACACAAAAAGCAGTCTTGTCAAGTCGGTTTTTTAATTATTTTTTGGTGTTTTTAGAGTTGTTAGAGAAAAGAACGGTGCTTCTAGCCCATTTTCTTACTTCTTTTTTGTTGTAGCAATCGTTACACATTACAGTATCTTTTGCTTGTCCATTATACCAGTTTTCAAACTTACCCATCATAATAGGAGCTATAGTGTTTAAGTCTATAGTTGAAAGATCTGTGTTGCAAATTTCATATAAATCCACTTCATCTGATATTGTTAGTTGAAAATTTTCAAGAGCTGGTGGCATTAATCCATCTTTAAATAACTTCCATGATTTATCTGATGCTTCAGACTGTATTATTTTATTTTTAAATTGATACTTTCCTTGTGCATTTAGTTTATATTCTTCTCTCAACCACTTATGCAAACTACCTTTTTCAGCATTTTCTAATATATCATCCCAATAATCAATTAGTTGATAATTTTCATCAAAGTATGAATCTATAAAACTAGAAGATAAATCTTTAGATAGTGATGTTAATAACTCTTTTTTCTTTTCTTTAGTTTTTAACTTTGAAGCTAAAAATAAAATTAATGTTGCTTGGAAATAACGATATAATGAATATCGTAAACCATCTTTTTTTGCTCTAATAGGATCAATCATATTATATTCATTTGTGTCTTTGTCTTTGTACAATAAACATGATACCACTACATTGTTTATAGTAGCATCTACTCGAGTAAATTTATGATTGCTAACCCACTTAACTATATCTTTTCTTGTTAAATCTGATAACTCGTTTGAAGAAAAGAAAGGTATAACCATTGCGTGACGGTCAAATCCATCTCCAAATGTTTTTTTGTGTTCTTTACAATGAGAGCAATAACCTTTATAGAATCGTACGTCAAGATTATGCTTTGATCGTTTAAACTGTTTTTCAAATAACATTCGCATTATATATCTGTACCCAATTATCAACTTTCTTTACACCAGTGTAATCCTGGCTGGCATTATATTCGTGCCTCATTAAATATGTATTTAACCCCGCATCGGCTCCTGCTTTAGCATTAGCCCATTTATCTTCTACCCAAATTGCTCCACTTCCTTTGTATTGAGATAACCACTCAGCTTTTGATTCTCCAAAACCAGTAACGTCCATTCTACTGATTAATCCTGGAAATACGTTTTCTAAATTTTGTTTTCTTAAAGAATATGAATAAGGATCATGCCCCATGGCAGTACAACAAATAATATCATAACCTGCTTTTTTAAATTCTGGTAATAATTCTGCCGCATCTTTGTGAGCTTTCAAATAACCAAGCCAAGCAGATCGATTAAAATTTTGCATTACTTTTGCAATATTTGAATGTTGATCAAACTCCGTTGGATTCATTAATCCTAGCTCTGGATGATAAGTTTTTAAATATTTGTTAAAGTGTCCAGACCAGTCAAGTAGTACTCCGTCAATATCAGTTAATAAAATTTTCATATTTCTTCCTATTTTTCTACAAAGGCTTTTTCTACTACAAAAAAACCTGGTGTTGAAGTGTTACCTTCTTTCATTCCTAATGATTTAAAGTGGCTCATTAAATCTGTATTAAGTCCTAGCGAACCACATATCATAAATCTATCATTTTCTATATCTAAACTTTGCCCTGCTGTATCTGAAAACAGTCTACCATTTTTTATCCATTCAGTAATTCTACCTGTACGAGGCCAATCTTGTTGTGTTAATGTATTAAAGTATCTAAATTTTCCTTGTGTTACTTCTTTCCATTCTTCATTAAACCAATTGAGCTCTTCATGGTATGCAAGTTCTTCATAATGTTGTACAGTATGAGTTAGTATTACTTTTTCAAACCTATCATAAGTTGCAGGATCTTTAATAATACTCATATAAGGTGCAAGTCCTGTTCCTGTTGCTATTAGATATAAGTTACGTCCTGGTAACAAATAATCAATAACCAAAGTACCAGTTGTTTTACTGTTCACTAATACTGTATCACCAACTTTTAAATTTTGTAATTTAGATGTTAGTTCACCATCTTTGACTTTAATTGATAACCATTCTAAGTATTCTTCATGGTTGGCTGATGCTACACTATAGGCTCTAAGTATATTTTTGCCTTCGTGTTCCAAACCCATCATTGCAAATTCACCATTGTTAAATCTAAACCCAGGATCTCTAGTAGTTTTAAAACTAAAGGTTTTATCACACCAGTGTTTGACTTCTGTTACTGTTTCTTTGTTTATAGCCATATCTCTCTTTTGTTACACCTCAAATAATTCCATTTGAGCATCATACTGACTAAACTTTTTAGTAAATGCTTGTTGACCATTACTAACATTCTCTGTCCAATTTTCCATTGCATTCTTATCTGCAAAGTCTGTAACATATTTGAAACACTTAAAAGGTGTGTTGTTCAATTGACAAACCTTAGCTATACCATATGCTTCCATGTCAACTATATCAATATTAGCATATTCAAACCATGGATCATGTTGTTGTACAAAACTATCTCCTGTTCCAAGTGTAATATTTGTTCCTGTGTTTAACATTATAGGTCCAGCAGTATTGTCTTTTTCAAATGGAGTAACACCTCTTGGTGCTTGTGGTTCTGTTATCATATCACGTTGTACAATTACATCAACTTCAACTAGTCCACTATGCTTGTTGTTTACTGTACCTGCTGTTCCATAGTTAATTATCATATCTGGATTAAATTCGTTTATTACTTGTAAGGTTTTCATTGTTGCATTTACTTTACCTACATTTGTATAGAAAGTATTTGCTATTCCTTTTAGTTCTTCTGGCAAAGCCACTAATACTGCAATTCTGTTGTACACTCACTTTCCTCCTGAGTTTTGTTTTAATTTTGGTAGTCCCTAGGAGAATCGAACTCCTCTTTGCGAGATGAAAACCCGCTGTCCTGACCGATAGACGAAGGGACCACAGTTTTTATTATACACACTTTTTTAAATAAATCAATCAAAATATTCTTTATATTCCGGAACTACGTCTAATATATTTTGATTTCTCATTTTATCAATCTGTCTAGTGTATTCACAAAACCAATCCCACTTTTCTGAACGGTCTTCTTTCATCATAAAATTAACTATATCGTTGATTATTTTCATACCCGATTGTACTACGTGTTCAGGCAAGTCTTCATTGATTAGCCAATCTTTAAAGTTATCATATTTTTCTCTAACTAATTGTTTCATCTCCAGTGGCATTGATTGTATACAAGCTGTTGCTGGTGAGTGTGCAACGTGTATCGTTAGAATAGGATTCTTTTTACTTGAGTTTATTTTTTTAAAGTTGCTTTCTTGCATTTTCCATTTCATAAATTCTGGTATATGAAATACGTTTAAAGTAGTAACTGTACAAGCCAACCAAGCTCTAACATTTGGTCCTAGTTTATCTATCTGTTGTAAATTTTTATTAATCATTGACCACTTTGCCGGGTATCGTTGATATTCTACAACAGGACCATAACCGTCAACACTTGCACCTATTATAACTGATTTAAAATGTTTCCATAATTCTATTACCCTAGGTTGTAGAGTTGTCATGTTAGTATTATATTCAATGCTCATTTTTTCTGCTTGGCCCATGTCAACACACTTTTGTAAAAAGTCATAATGTCTTTCAATCATTAATGGCTCACCGCCTGCCATATAAACGTGTTCCATGCTAGGAATGTTTGATTCAATGTGATCCCAAAACTTTTCACTAGTATGCCAGTCATAGTCAGTAGTGCTTAATCTACCTTTTTTATTTTTTTGTAATTTAACGTAACCATGTGTGTCTTTAAATCCATCACCACCATACAGTTGTAACCAATCTTCATACCAGCTGTGACTATCAGTTGGGCCACACATTCTACATTTTAAGTTGCAAAGATTACCAAAACGTAAATCGTAATATACTAAAGGTACGTCATTAGTATTGATTGATCCATCAGTGTTAGTAACTTTGATTGCATCTTCCAATTTAAAGTTCCAATGTTGTTCATATTGTCTTCTGCTTGTTAGTCCTGAATCTTCTTCACTTTTACATCTACCACATTCTTCACTCCAACGACCTTCTAACATATTTTTACGTACAACGTTCATAAAATCTGCTGTTCTGGCATCTGCCATATTATCTTTACCAGCATTGTAAGAAGTTCCATCTGGGTGTCTGACTACACCTTGGTTCTTAGTTACGTTTGCTTGACAACATATACGAACGTCACCGTTGTTTCTTACTGCTTGAAATATCCAAGGTATTGGGCAAAATGTATCTGACATATTAGTCTGCTATCTCTTCTAATCCTTGACCGCACTTTTCAGCACATCTAACTATTCTTGGATTATTTTTGTCTGTTGTTTTATTATTAAAACTATCGTGTAAGTCATTCCAATATGAATGATTTAATATAGTTTTAAGATCGTTGTTATTAATATTGTTCCATTCAGTACCATGCTTGTCAATGTAATACTGATACTGCTCATTAGCAAAGCCTGTGCCACTGCCGTACCTACCACTTAAATGACAGCATTGCCATACTCTGCCATCATATTCTATTTGCACTCTTAACCTTGTTAACCATGGACATTCTATTTTACATTCATTTGTAAAATCTTTAAACTGTTTTAACTGTTCTTTGACTTTGTCTACGTATGCTTTTTGCGTATCTGGAATACCGCCATACTTTGCTTCGTCATGCTTTTTACTTGAAGAGCCATGTATAAATTGTTCTGTGCCTTGTGCTTTTCTTATGGCTTTTTCTCTCCATCTAGTTTTTTTAACACGAAATTTATTAAAACCTAATTCTTTAGAAAGTTTTTCTGCTTCTTCAAGTTGATGATGATTGTGATCAAATTCTAAAAACTTCCATACTGCTTGTCCACCAGCATCAATAAATGCTTTGGCGTTTTCTATAATCTTATCAAACTTAACATTTCTTCTATACTTGTCATGTGTTTCATTATCTATTCCATCAATACCAAACTTAACTTGATCATTGTTGCGGAAAACTTTGCATACTTCTCCTAGCTCACTCCACCATTCAGGATTATGATATCCACCATTTGTATTGATTTCCATTTTAATACCAGGAAAATGTTTTGCCATATGTTTAATAAACTCCATACTTTGAGGATGTATCATGCTATCACCAAAGTTTCCATCAAAATGTATCTTATCAAGTTTTGGTAATACCTTTGGATCAAATACTTTTTTAAATGCTTCAAGTTTCATATTACCTGCATGACCAAATGTCAAGTTTGGATTTAATTTTACTCCATCAAGGTTTCTACCACAGTCTAAACACATAGCATTACAATTGCTTGTTATTTCTATCATAATTTCATCAATGTCTTCTGTTTTAAACATTACAAATTATATTCCTCTATTACACTTTGTGGCAACCATGCTTTTGATGGCATTAACGGATCGTCTGGTCCAGACCATCTTGCTGACTTAATTGTTTCAAATTTTATTCCAAGCTGTTCTGATAATTGTATTGCTTCATCAACTTGGTGCTCATTAAAGTTAAAAACTATATACTGCCATTTGTTTTTAGTAAATCCTAGTTCGCCGCCTTTGCCCATTGCATATACAACATCATCAAATTTAATATTTTTACGATATATGTGTGCTGTGTCTTTAAGACCATCCATTCCAAATACAACACTATCATACTTAGGATCAAGCAATGAATATAACTTGTCCCACCAACTATCTTTTTTTCGAGAACCGTTTGTTGCAATTGAAACTGCAAAGTCATGATTTTTTGCTACTTCAACAAGCTCAATAAAGTCTGGGTGATAAATGGCGTCACTCCAAGTACCACAGAAATCTACATCAGGTATATGCTTTCCTATACGATCAGCTACTGCTCTTACCTCTTTTATAATCATTGTAAAATGATCAACTGATACTTCATCTTTTAAAAGAACATGATGACCTAATTTATGTGTCTTACCAGTGTAATGATCTCTGAAGTTTTCAATAAATCTGTTGCATTTTGAACACGATAAACTACACCTATGAGTAGCATCAATTTGTATTTTATGTTTTACACTATATTCATCTTCATAGTGTTCACTTGTATTATGAAATGCTTGATATTGCTCTAGCCCTTCAATTTTTCTTTCTTTACGTGTATCGTTTGAACCACCTATAACATTAAAGCTTCTTTTAGAATTTTTGCATACGTCAATACATCTTTCTGGAACATCTTTACCGGTTCGTAATCTTTCAAAAAAATCTACATACTCATCTGTTTCAAATATCTCTTTCATAGATCTTCCGGAGTGTAAGTTGTGCTTATCATCATTAAGCCATCTTTCATCGCCTTCAACTTGATTGTGCCTATGTAAAAAACAACAAGGCCTTACATAACCATCATGTGTGATATATGTTGCCTTGGGTTTTGTCTTGTCCATGCACTTTGGATATATGATTCTGTCTTTTTTCATTAGTCATCTTTGTCGTGATCATGCCTGTGCTCGTGATTCTCTAAAGTGTGTTTCTCAAAATTTTTGTAATCTCTTTCATCATCAACTCTAGTTGTAACAAATTTTCCAGGTGCTACTTCTTTATAATATTTGTAAAGTCTAACATCATCTTCGTCAATAATTTTACCTTCTGCATTTGTATCATAATTTTCATTTGCAACAATGTCTTCAACTTTAAACATCTTGCTTTCATCTACTTCCATAGCAGAACCTGGACCAAATCCCGATCCACCTTGTGGTGGTGTCAAGCCATGTGTTTTAGCTACATCACTATACTCACCAGTTTTTAAGTTTTGTTCATTCCTACGCATCTTCTCAAATATGCCTGTACCTAATTCTGTATGACACATCTGTTTACACTTGGCTGGCTGTAACGACCCATTAGGATCATCTGCTCTTTGCCAGTCTTCTTCAAGTAGATGACTGTACCATGGACTTTCTAATATTGTTTTAACAGGATTAGGATCATTTGGATCTTGTGCGTATAAACTATTGAAGTCCATAGGCACTCCGTTATCAGGTCCATGGTGTACCATGCTAGGTATTGGCCAATGCTGTTTGTAAGGATTTGAATCTCTTTCGTAGTATTCTATTCCACCTAACCAATTGCAAGGCCAAATCTTTCCATCAAAGCTGATATAAATTCTTGGTTCTGTTCTATTTTGACAAACAATTTTATGCTTTTGTGAAAAATGATCAACACCTTTTACACCTTTGGTACCTTTAGCTCTTTGTGCCGCTAACATTTCTCTGTCAGGATGTCTATTTTTTCTTTCATTGTCAATATTAATACTGTGTTCAACCACACCACCCATTTTTTTAACCATCTTATGTTCAGTTTCAAACATCTCTTGTTTGTGTTTTACTCTTCCGGAGTCTGGATTTAACAAGCCATCTTGTTTTAATCTTTCATTTTGTTCTTTTTCTTGTACCATTTTCATTTCAGCTTCGTCCGCCAACTGTTCTGCATGACGCTTACCTAGACGTACTGGTATAAATCTAAAACTCATCTTCTCAATAAACTCACTAAACCCAAGTTCTTTAGCCATGTCTTTGGCTCTTTGTAACTGATGTGAATTATGATTAAATGTAATGAACTGCCATCTTGCTCTACCACCAGCATTAATAAATGCTTCTGTGTTTGCCATTAACTTTTCCCATTTTGCACCAATACGATATAAATGATTGGTATCTTCCAAGCCATCAATGCTAAAAGTAACTCTACCACCATAGTAATTTTGTATATTATCTCTTGATCCACCAGGACCATTAATAATTTCTGCGGCTTCTTTCCAGAATGCAGGATCTCTAGAACTACCATTTGAACTAAACGAAACATTTTTAGTTCCATTATCTCTGAACCATCTAAGAATATCTAATGCTTGTGGGTGTGCGGCTGGTTCTCCGTAGTTACCACAGCTTAAAAACCATCTTAATTGCTTACAAAACTCTGGTGGAAAGAATCTTTTAACATCTTCTAGCGAAATAATTCGTTTACCCGCCGCTTCAATTTTTGGATTAAAAGTTCTACCACAGCCTCCACAATATAAAAAGCAAGTATTGTTAAATTCTAATTCTAATCTATCAACACGATCATACTCAAACATAGTGCGACCTTTTTCGTCTCTCCAAAGCTGTATGTCTTTGTGATTTGGTGCTCTTACACCTTTGTCTGGTACCCAATCGTATAATTCATCTGGTTGCATATTAGTTGTTCCTTCTTATGTATGTACTTATTTCCGGATATAATCGGTCAAACATTGCTGTTTGGTTCCTGTACTCATTTTGTTTAGTTGTTATCTCAATAAATGTGCCAAAATCACGCGATAAGTCTTCACTCCACATAAATTTTAACATAGATTCCATTTTGTCTTTAAATTTTAAATAGTACTCATGCGGATCTTCGTCCCATAGCTGTCCTTTGTTCCATTCATCAATACTAAACTGATATGATTGATTTTTCAACCTATAATTTTTGCCAGCTTTTGCTATCCAAGGCTTAAACCATTCATTGTCAAACTTTTCAAACTCTTGTTGTACGTGTTCTTTTAATTCTTTTGGTAATGCTTTAACATTTAAGTATGACGGAGAGTGTAAAAAATGCATACTAAAGAAAACACTGTTAACAGTTCTATTAAATTTAACAAAATTGTTTTCTATTTGCCACTTAACCAGATCAAACACTTGAGTTGCATTTAATATTTGCCATGTAAATGTATTAAACATATTAATATTTGGTTTAGTATTAACATCAAGCCATTCTATATTTTCTTGAATCTTCTTCCATTTTGCAGGATATCTAATAAAATCGTTAGTTTCTCCAATACCATCAATACTTCCACCAATTTGTACACTTTTGAATTCGTGCCATAGCTCAATTGCTTTTCTAGGTATGTTGGTTAAATTAATATTATACTCTAGTTCCATATCTTTTGATATACCAGCATCAATTAATTTTTGTAACATTGTATACATATTTTCTACTAGTGTTGGTTCTCCTCCAGAGAAGTATATTTTTTTTGTACCTGAAGCTGACCCGTCAAACTGATCAAAGAAATAAGGTATATCATTCCATTGGTATATATCATTTTTTAGTTTAACTTTGTTTTTGTCTTTAAGTAGTTCTACTCTTGTAAAGTCAGTTTTAAATCCTTGAAACATTGTGTCAAACCATTCGTTGTACCACTGTGTACTTTCACTAGGGTGACACATTCTACATTTTATATTGCAAAGGTTTCCTAATCTAATATCCCATTCTAAGACAGGTGCTTTATCTATAACTAAAGTTCCATCAGGCATTGTGCTCGATTCAGCTTTCCAATAGTCGTAGTTATATTTGTTATAATATTCTCTAATGGCGTTTCTTCTTCTTGAGGCCATCTTAGCATCATCTTCGTCATTGCAACGAACACACATACTATGACGTTCGCCATCTAACATAGACTTCCTAACATCTTTTAATAAAGGAGCATTTCTTACGTCATCAATTGAGTGAGTATCTGCTCTCATAATATTGTTGTTATCATCTTTTAAAATACCTTTTGTTTTTTTACAAGTTCTTGCTTGTATACAACTTCTGTATTCTCCTGAATTATGAACAGCCACCTGAGCCCATGGCAATGGACACCATGAATCATTCTTTTCAGAAAGATTTTGATAGTATAAATCTTCTGGTTTATATTTGTGTCTTTCCTTAATAGTCTTCATATTCTGTTAATACCGATCTCCAATTAGTATTTCTTATCTTGTCCATGTTGTCTAAATACTCTACAGTTTGTGGCCAAAGATTACTGTTGTCTTTACTGTTCATAAAATTAACTAAGGCATCAAGTTTAGCATAACCTTCTCCGCCTACTATGTCAATCCAATTTTTTAAATGTCTTATTTTTTGTTCAACTTCTTTTTTAAGTTCTTTTGGCAATACTGTTATATTTAAAAAGTTAGGGCTATGTAAAAAGTGCATACCAATCAAGCCATTATTAGTTGGATAGCAGTTAATTTTATCATACTTTTGCATTACTTTCCATCTTATCAATTCATCAATATGCATAACGTTTAAGACACTTACAGTTGCATCAATTGTAACTTTAATATTGGCTGGAACTTTATCCCAATAGCTTAATTTTTCTTTCATATCTTCCCAAGTGCTTGGATAACGAATTAAGTTATAATGCTGTGCTATCCCGTCTAAAGAAAGGTGGATTAAACACGTTTTAAAGCGGCTGTACAGCTCTGTAAGTTCGTTTGACACCGTTAGCCCGTTCGTATTAAAACGGAGGTTTATATGGTCGCTATAGCCGGATTTGACGCACATTTCCAAGAATGATTTGAACTCTTTATTGATAGTTGGTTCTCCTCCTATTATATAAAAGTTCTTTATAGTATCCAATCTACTTTTAATATCTTCCCAAAATACACTATCTGATTTATACCAATTAAGTTTTCCATCTGTTTTATTCCATTCTAGTACTTTCTTACTTTCATCGCTGATATCAGACTCCATTAGCTTCTTGTAATCTGGTATCCATAGACTGCTGTCACCTGGATTACACATCAAACAAGCTAGGTCACATTTGTTACCAAGTTTCATATCTACATACTTGATATCAAAAGGTGCTGTGCCATCTGATTCTACTCCTGCAAGTACTTCGTCGAATGATAGCTTCTCTGCCCACTCTTCGTTTTCCCATTGTCTTTTTGATCTGTAGCCTGATGCTTCTTCTTTATAACAAGCCCTACACTCTTTAGGGGCCTTGCCTTCCAAAAACTTCTTACGAATATTTTTATAATATTCAGTATTCCAGTATTCTGATGGTTTGTCTTGATCAACATAAACTAATTCTCCTGTGTCTTTTCTATTACATCCAATCTTTCTATAGTCAGGTCCACTACCACTGTTTGCATGACAGCACAATTGCATTGCACCATTTGTTCTAGTGCTTAAATGAATAAACGGTAATATACAAAAATTATTTTTCATTGTAATTAAGTAGCTCGGTAAACAATGGATGCAAAGTTGTAATATCTGTTTTCTTTGCAGTATCCAATGCTTTGGTTTTTATTTTAAATATTTCTAACTTTTCAGGCTTGAAAGAACTAAAATCATTAACATATGAAATCATATTTGCAATATTCTTTCTTAAAGGTTTGCTTGAATGATTTTTAAACTGTTGTTGGACATCTTCTAAATCAGTAACAACTTTTTCTCTAAACTTTGGTGGTAATGATTCAAATGTCATTCCAGCTGGGCCTGTGATTGCTAACATACTCATATTGCCAACTGGTACTTTTATTTCATCATAATATAAAGTCAACAGTTCTGGTAACCAATCTTTGACTGTTAACGCATTAACTGGCTGGAACACACAATTTAATCCCATTCTAAATCTGCTGTCACCTTTATATCTTTCAGAAAATTCTAACATATTCTCTTTAATTTTTTTCCAACGTGCTGGTTTTCTAACATATTCATATGTAGGACCAGTACCATCTATACTAGCTTGAATTTTTATAGATTTAAAATTTTCTATTGCTTGGTATGTATTATTCAAGTTAGTAAAATTAGTTGTCATTTTTAAATCTATATTTTTTGCATAATCATTTTTTATACAATAGTCAAATACTTGATGAACTTTTTTATTAATAGTTGGTTCTCCACCTAGTACTTTTAATAATGCTGTATCACCATCAATGATTTCACCTTTAAGTATTTTGTCTTGTGTTTCTTGTTGAAAGCTATAATCTTTTTGTTCTCCAAATACTTCTGGGTTGGCTTTGTAAATTTTTTCAATAAGATTACTATTACTAGGCGAACACATAGTACACATTAGATTACATAAGTTATCTGGTCTGTAATCTATGTATATAGGTTTGTTTAATTCATTACCAGTTATGCTGTCTATGTATTCAAGAGATAGATGATCAAACCCAGACCTATCACTATCCATATCATTATTTTCTTGCCACTCACATACTCTGCATTCATATGGCCATTTGCCATCTATAAACTGTTGTCTAAAGTTTTTTGAGTAGTCTCCATTCCACCATTCACGCAAGTCATCAGAGTCTTCTTTGTTTAAGTTAACTCTTTCTTCTTGAGCACAGCAAAATCCTACTGAATTTTGTCCACCTTTATAATATATGCTAGTAAATGGCGCTTTACAAAAAACAGGATCTGGATTATTTTTGTAAAAATCTTTAACTGCATTACGCATACCAACTCTGCTGTACACTCTATCAGTCACATAATATTCGTATTCAGGATGTGATTTATCTAACATTCCAATATGAATACAGTTTGTTGGCTTTATATTTTTTATTTGACAAATATGTTCGTACACTTTATGATATTTGTTTTGCACATGATCAGGACTAAATTTTTCCATTTGCCATAAGCCAATCTGTGCCGCACCTAAAGGCAAATGATTGTATTCATTCTGTTGTCTAATTGGTAACTTGTCATCGTGATTTGAATATCTAATTCCAGATCTAATATTTCCTAAACCTATACCTTTTGTTAAACTAAAACATACTTCTGTTATACTTGGGTGTGATACATCAATTTTAATATCTCTACAAGTTCCATACCATGCACAATCTAATAAGATAGGTACTTCTTTTTGTAAACAATCATCTTGCAGTGTATCCCAATGAGGTGGTACACCACCGTTACCGCAAAAAGGATAACTTATAATAACCCAATCATTTTTTTCTACAGGTATGTAATTGCCTTTTTCATCATCAAGAAATACAAAATCTTTAACAACTCTTTTGTGATAAGCATATTCACCTCTTAAAATTCTTAATCGTCTTTTTGAATTTCTATAGTATGCTTCATCAAATGCTTGAGTTGTTCCGTTAATTAAATCTCTATGCTGAAATTTTTCCCAACCTGCAAACCCATTTAACTTAGATGATAGTATCCAGTTGTGTATAGCTTCTAAATATTCTGTTTTGACTTCAAAGTATCCTGACTCGCTTAACCATTCTTTCCATGGTGCTTTTGCCAGGTGCTTCTGAAACTCATAGTCATATAAAGAACTATGCTTGTCTTGATACAGTGTTTTATCTAAAGAGTGTTCAGCCATTGTACTGTTTCCTTATCTAATAGATTACTGTAATTTTGATTCCTAACTTTATCAATATCAACTGTTGTTTTTTTAATAGTTTTATTTGTTTCAGACGATACATCACTGTAATTGTCAATTGAGTGTTTTAAAGAATGCAAGAAACTTTCAAAATTTCTGCTTGTATCTTGTTCTAAAAGATTTTGCAAAGCATCATATGTATTTTTTAATATGCTTACTGGTGCATTAGAATATTGTAACTCTGAAGTTGTAGGCCATAAATGTGTTTGTATATGATGTTGTATAAAACCTTTGCTTGTTTGGTCATCCCAAACTCCGTATTTTTTATCTAAATCATGCACCCATTGAGTGAGTTTGTGTATGTTTTCTATATTGTAAATCTGTGGTACTGAAGTAAAACCTAATCTTATTCTGTCTTGATCATGTTGATGAGCTTCAAAAAAATCAACTATTCTTTTACTAAACAACTTCCATGTATAAGGATATCTAATATAATCATATGTAGATCCATATCCGTCACAGCTTACAGTAAAGTAAACTTTATGAAACTTTAAAATCTTTTTCATAACTTTATCATTGAACTTACTTGCATTGGTTGTAATATATAAATGTATATTTTTTGTATAACCTTTTTCAATAGCATAATCAAGTAGTGTTAAAAATGGTTTGCTAATCATAGGCTCGCCTCCAGTTACTTTTAGTATTCGTACTGTTGGCAATGCTTGTAAAACGTCTTCTATAGTTAATGCACTGAATATACCTGTTTTAGGATCAGCATATTTTTCTTGTGTAGGACTTCTTTCCCAATGCATTGGTAATTCTATATTGTTAGCCTCTAAGGCATTCATATCTTTTAATATCTGGTGAGAGTTAGTATAATCACACATTCTACAAGCAAGATTACATTCGTTACTAAATTTTAAATCTAGGAAAGTAATCTTTGGCTGTTTTAAAAATGATATTTTAAATGCATCATCTTTTTGAACTTTAGTCAAAGAACTGTGTCTATAACTTTTTGTGCCTTTGTCTTCCTGTTTCCAGCAAACATCACACATAGGATTTTGTATACCATTCAATAAGTCTTTCCGTAACTGTTGCATTGGTTCACTGTCAAACCATGAAAACAATGTATGGTCTTTAGTAGTATAAGGATTACCTTTATGTGGCGGTGACTCGGCATTACAGCAAGGCTTAAACTTTCCTGCTACAGAATGATGACTGTGCATAAAAGGTAAAGGACAAAATGTTTTACTATATTGTGTCGCCATCTTCTAATTCTTTCTCAGTTTTCTGATCAACGCTTTCGCCAGTGATTGGCTTAACACTATAATCTAATGACTCGTCTAACATTCCAGCCATTTCTGGGAAAGTCTTAGAAAAATCTGTTCCACGTTGTTTGTCAAACTTTGTAATATATTCTCTAAACTCAGGCATACGTCTAGACCAATCTTCACTCATCATAAACTTGATCATACCTTGTAATCTTTTGATACCATAACTGGCATTCATAAATTCTTCTTTAGATGGTGCACCTGACAAGTGCCAGTTTTCTTCTAACCATGGATAGAACGCCTCATATTTTTCTTTTGTTTTATTTTTCATCCATTGCGGCAGTGCTTTAACATTTAATTGACCTGGCCAATAAACAAAGTGATAGTTTAACATACCAGCACCAAATGGCCATATGTTTATCTTCTTAAAGTTTTGTTCCCATTTCCATTTGATAAAATCAGGTATGTAGTGTATGTTCAAGGCCTGTACTGCACAGGCTATTGTTACTTCTACTTTGTCATCTGTATTATCTAATAAATGAAACTGCTTAACTGTATTGTCCCAATCTGCTGGAAAACGTATATAACGATTCATATCTTCAATTGAGTCTACACTATAATGAAACCTTACTCGTTTAAAATGACTCCATAATTCAAATAATCTATCTGGCATTTCAACACCATTTGAGTTATAACGTAATTCTATTTTATGTGCATACCCACGTTTAATAACTTCTTCTAATAGTGTGTAGTGTTCTTCAATAATTGTTGACTCACCACCTGCAAAATATAATTGATACATATGAGGTATCTGATCATATAACTGATCCCAAAATACTTTATTGTCTTTGTGCCAGTTATAGGCGGCACCGTGCATTTTACCTTTGTTGTCCCACCCCATTGTTTGTTTTAGACTTTCGTTTTTGATTGTTGGATATACATCTAACCAATCTTTTACCCAAAGTGAACTGTCGTGTGGCGAACACATAATACATTTTAAATTACATTTGGATCCCATACGCAAATCAATGTATCTAATTTTAGGTGGAATAGATCCATCTTCATTAGTTTCGCCTACAATTTCATCTATATCATATCTGTTTAACCAATAGTCAGTTTCCCACATACGTTTTGAATTATGTCCTGCATCTTCTTCTTTAAAACATTTTAAACAGGCTGGTGGCTTCTCACCATTTAACATTTGTAAACGTACATTTTTCATGTAGTCGTTATTCCATGATGACATTAGGTCTGAATTGTTTAAATTTGCAGGTACACCATCATCTTTCTTTAATACACCTACTTGCCCACCATGTTTTTTATCATTGGTTGCTCCAACACTACTTGCATTAGCTGTACAACATACTCGCATATTGCCGTCTGGTCTTGTTGATAAGTGCATCCAAGGTAGAGCACAAAAAGTTTTTGATGGTAATTTCTTAGACATTTTACTATACTTACCTTATTTTAAATCATGCAAATTGAGATGTAAACGGGTCAAATCCTGTTCCACATTTCATTGCACATACTTTTAATTTACCGTTATCGCAACCATCAATATTCCAACTTTGTTCAATCTGATCAAATATTCCTGATTTAAAAACTTGTTCTAATCCATATTGTGTTGCATCTAAATTTTGTTTACCTCCAGCTGAATCAATGTAGTTCCATATTTGTTCTACTTTAGGATCTTTATGCCACCACTTATACATACGGCCTGCTGTCCAACAACAAGGTAATGCTAATCCTTCTGCACTAATATACAAGCTACCTTCATCTTTTACTTTACACCATATTGATGCTTTATCATAATACTTGTCCATTGATCCGTATTTTTGTATTAGTAGTTCTTGTTTTGATAATTCTTTATTTTGATATTTTTCATCTGGCTTTTTAAGTAAAGTTGTTTCTTTACCTTTTCTATTAACTGCTTGATGTTGATCTTTCTTTTCACTACTCGCTGAAATAAATCTCCCAGTCTTTTTTGATTGAAATTTATATACTCCAATTGATTTAGCATACTGCTCTGCTTCTTCAACTTGATGTTGATTATGATCAAAAATTAAATAGTCCCATCTAACTTTTCCACCACCTTCTATATAAGCTCTCATTGATTGATCAACTATGTCCCAATTGACATTTTGTCTATATAGATGATTGGTATCTTTTAATCCATCTACACTAAAAGTAACATCACCATTTTCACCAATTACTTTTGCTAACTGTTTCCACCAGTCAGGTTTTTTAGCACCACCGTTGGTATGCATATTCAACCATATGTTTGGATTGTGCTGTCTAAAATATTCAAATACTTCTAATGTATCATCTGCAACAATAGGATCACCTAAGTTACCACACATATACATCTTTTTTAACTGGGCTATAAAACTAGGAGTAAAAATTTTTTTACAGTCATCTAATTTTAATTCATTAAGATTAATATGAGGATTAATTCCTTTGCCGTTCATATTACGATCACACATAGGACAAGCCGCTTGACACTTTTGGGTTATTTCAAGATGTATTGTTCTAATGTCTTCGTAATTGTACATTACTTTCGTCCTATGATCATAAACCTTTTGTATTCACCGCAATCAAGTTCATCAGCGAATTGTAGTTCAGACATAGGACAATCAGTTATAAATTCTTGTACATTATTGTAACAATTAACATGATCTTCAATTTTAAAAAAGTTATTACTTTGTAAAACTAAAAGTTTACCTTGAGGTATAGCATTATACCAAGAATGAAAATTTCTAATATGTTCACAACTAGTATTAATAATTGTGTCTGGATCTCCTGGATCCCATGTTGCTACTGGTGTCCCATTGTTTCTCATAGTAGTAAAATGTCTGTTACCTGCATATAAGTTTGAATATGTTATGTCATGTATATCACCTGTTGATGCTTTGAATCTCCAACCCTGATCTACATATTTCTTGTTTAGTCTTTCAGCAATTCTCCAACAGGATTCATCTATGTCAAAACTTCTAATTCTATCTATACTGATGTTACTTTGAAAAAGCATATATGCTAAAGTGCCATACCAACCTGCACAAAGATATATAGTACCTAGCGGTTTGTTTAAATGTTGAAGTGTGTCAACTATCCATTGTTTACTTCTTAACTGTCCTCTACTAAACGCATCTTTCCAATTGGCTTCGGGAAAAAATCTAATAGTTTTCATATAATCATTATGATACTCTGTTCCAGATAGTATTGCAGATCTTTCAAAAAAATCATGAAACTCATCGTAATTAGTCAGCATTATATTTCTCCTCGAATTGAGTCTTTAACCACTCAAAATCGTTTATTAAGTTTAGTTTAGCAGAATCGTTCCTGTATTTCAAGCCGAAATCTCTGCCTTCTTTTGCTCCATGAATTGCGTACTTTCCGTGTGGTTTGCTCTCTCCCTCAGTACACCAAATATTTAGTCGAGCATCTGTCTCATCATCTTTCTGTGCTTCAATGATTTTGCTTGATAGTTTAGTACATTCTCTAAATGCACTTTTCCATGTGTTAAACGGGTCTGTATTGAACCTGGTTGTGTTACTAACTGCTGGCATTGGTCTAAATTTTTTACTACCACCAACAGATGTTGTAAAATCAATGTGCCAATCTGTTGCATTTTTTAAAGGTGCTGTTGGAAATAGCTTTACTCCACCATATCCATATACTAAATTATTAACTGGATTTTGACATCTCCATACATGAATTTTATCTAGATCATATATGTCTGGCTTATAAGAAAAATCAAAGTTAGAATTTAAATCAGCATCGGCATCAACCACATAAAACATTTCTGTATATGCTTGTCTTGAACATTGCTGGTGAGCATTAAAGATTCCTTTAACTCCTTTGACTCTTCTAGCCCATGGGAACTTTTCTTTTAAAGACGAGTAAGTATCATCTGCATAAGTTTCTTTGTAGCTTAAATGAAATATATCGTATGACATTATGCATCACGTGAAGTTTCAATTTTATCAATTAATCCAAATTTTAATGCTTCATCTGGATTCATGTAGTTGTCTCTTTCCATAGCATCTTCAATTGTTTTAAGATCTTTGCCACAGTGCTTAACATATAACTCATTTAACGTTCTTTTAGTTCTTTGTATTTCCTGTGCATGAATTTGTATATCAGTTGCTTGTCCTGAAAAACCACCTGATGGTTGGTGTATCATAATTTTTGAATGAGGCAATGATATTCTTTTACCAGGTGCGCCTGCCATTAGTAACAATGATCCAGCTGATGCGGCCTGCCCAACACATACTGTTGATACTTCTGGTTTAATATATTGCATTGTGTCGTACATAGCTAATCCTGAACTTACAACGCCGCCTGGTGAATTAATATACATAAAAATTTCTTTGTTTTGATCTTGTGATTCTAAAAATAGTAATTGGGCACAAACTACACTAGAAACATTATCATCTATTGGTCCTGTTACAAAAACTATTCTTTCTTTTAATAGTCTTGAATAAATGTCATAGCTTCTTTCGCCTCTAGAGGTTTGATCTACGACCATTGGTATTAAATTGCTCATAATTATTATATCCTTCTTTCCATTATTATAACAGAAAACTGTACAAAGTCAAGTTAATGTACAACTTTTCCAATTTCTAAAACATGATCTGGTTTAATATTTTCACCATTGTGTTCATACCATACTATGTTTTTTTTAGGTTTCCACTTAAATTCTTTGTCATTTAAATTAATACTGTAAACAAACTGTAAGAAATCAGTTTTAGGTGATACTTTAAATAGAAAATTCTTTTCTAATTGTAGATTTATATACCATTCAGTGTTTGTCCACTTTTTAAAAGCAGGATCAGTCATTTGTTTTTTTCTTTGATATAAAGCATTAATGGCTTTATTTGCCACATCATGTGTACAATATAATATTTGAAAGCCTTCATTCCTAGCCCATTCAATTTGACTGTCAGCCATCATTAATCCACAGTGTGTAAATCTCCATGGTTTTAAAATGTGATATCGACAAACTCTTGCCGCAATATGTGAGTCGCCTGTATAGTGAGATGATTCTACAGCACTAATTGATATTAATTTATTGTCAGCAAACACCATCCAAGTTTCTAAGTCAGCATAATCAGGGTCATATTTTTCATATGATAAACTTTCATTTCCTTCTTTAAAAGTTTCTAATCTAAATTCTTCAATTAGATGTTTGAATTTAGCTCGTTGTCTTGCATATCTTTCTACTCTAAACTCAGTCATTAATTAGACTCCTTTGGATACAAAACAAATACTGCATGAATTCTTCTTCTTTCAATATTTGCGTTAAAGGCCGAATGCTGTTGTCTTGTATCAGTAAACCAAACATTGCCTACATCTAGATGAAATACATCATTGTTAATAATCATTCTAGCACCTGGGTTTGAAAATATAGGTATATGTACTCTTGGATATTGATCGTTGTGCCATAATAAACATTTTTGCGGTCCCATTGAAATAAATCTACCTCTACATACTAAAAAGTCATCTTTAAAATGTTCTGAAACTTTATTGATTACTGTTTCAATATAGGTATTTTTAAATATATCAGCAATGTGTATAAAATCATTCTCTTGAAACATTGCTGGAGCACCGTTGCTAGATTTAAAATCAGCAACTTGTTTTTCTGGATCTTCAATACCTGTATGATGTATATGTACTTGATACTCACACTTTTTTTGTATTCCATCAATGTCTAAATCATAATATGTTCTAATTAATTTTTTATGATCTATATCAATGCCATCAATCTTTTGAAAATATTTTGTTGAAAATGCATAATCATTCATAGTTAACACCCCATTACTATATCGTCACCAAGCATTTCTTGTTGCTCTAATCTATTGTTTGAGTTGTTATCTTGTAAATCTTCATATGCTGAAGTAAGGCATATTCTATTAATACCATTTTCTCTTTTAAATCTATCCCATTGTTTATCATATGTTGTTGCTACAATGTAAGAGTCGCTTGGCGTAAGATCAAATTTCTTACACACTTGTTCTTGTAATTCTTTATACTCTTCTTTTTTTGCAAATACATTGCTGTTTGTAGTAACTGCATTAAACACATCAATTATTGCATGATTAAAATAACCAACTCCTTGCAATTCTCTTTGTATTGGTTCTTCTTTCCTGCTAAATCGTATTCCAGCTCTTAAAAGTCCTAGTCCATAAGGTTTAGAACAACTCCAAAATACTTCTTTTACATTAGGATATAATATAATATTGTTTTCTCCTGTTGTTCCTGCAAATGCCATGTCTAAATAAATTGGCACATTTTCTAGTTTACCTACTTCATCATATCTTTTATCAAAGTTTCCTGTAGCACTAAAAGGATTACTCATGTATAAAGGAACACCTGGCATTATATCATTAACTGATTTAGCGATATGAATTGGCTTTTTTATAAATGTAGAGTACCTATATTCACCTTGAAAAATTTGATACTCTTCAACTTTGTTACACATCCAATCAATACTTTCATGTATACCATTTGTAGGATATGAAAAAATAAACTCTTCTAAGTTTACTAATGGTTTTAAAAACTTACGAACTTGTAGTTGGCAATTAGCCCAATTATCTCTTCTTTTTGAAGATGACGTTTTAGAATTTTCGTTAGTGCTTTCAATATAGTCACCATAAGTTTTATAAGATAACTCATGTTTAATATATGAATCTATAGGTGGATGAAGTGCTTTACTCACACCAAATGTTTCATTAGTAATCTTATCTAATTTAGTTAAAATGTTTTCCACTGTACTCTACTATCCTATCCCAGTCTAATTCTTTAAAAGGCCAACTAACTACACATCTTTTTTCATTGCTGTTGTTATGCACTGTATGATATGCATTGGCTCTAAATAACATAGACTTATCTAATAAAACATGACTTTCAAGCAATTCAAATAAACTGCTATCTTGACAATACCATGCTTCATCTGTTTCTACTTGTTTTTCTTTTACTACTTCAATATCTTTTGGTTTATACCAACAACTAACTGCATCTTTATTCATACCAAACATAGAACAGTTTAAATGTGCTGTCCATTTTTCTAAATGTATACTATACCCACTTCTTTTGTTGCTGTTAACTGGTGCTGTTGTTAACATTCTCATATAGTTGCTCAAATAGTCTTTGTGCTTTTCTGAAAACTCTGCTAATTCTTTGAAGTTGTTTTCTTTAAAAAAACTTGTAAAAACACCATAACCAAACTCACCATAATAATTAACACTTTTAAATTCTTGTTCTGAAGCTTCTAAGAAGTCATACACTTCATTAAACTGTTTTGCTAAATCTAAATTTAATTCTTTAAAGTATTCCATTTATTCAACCAATCTAAATATTTTGTTTGCCAACCGTTACCTGTTTTATTTGTATAAGACAAATATCTTTTAATAATTTCTGCATCTTTTTTATAATGTTCATAGTTTTCTGGTAGTAATTCTTTCCAGCAATTATTAAAACATTTTGTATAAATTACGTTTGCTCCTAATTTGATTAAAATTTCTTTTGTTTTTGGAAAATGTCTTGCTCCACCTTCTCCACCTGCAGGAGTAAAAGTTAATAATACAATATCTTTTTTACTAATTGGATATGCTGTACCTAAATTTGAATTCATGTATCCTTTAACTACTAGCCAATCTAAAAAGTTTTTAAATGCCGCACCCATCTGTCCAGTCATTTCAGGTACAGCAAATACAAACTTATCATATTCAAATAATTTTGTAATTAATCTATCAACTTCTTCTGGTACAACCCCATCAGATGCACTTGTATTAATTACAGGAATATTATAATTTGCTAAACTATCAATGCTATCAAACTCACAGTAATTATCAATTAGCTGTAATCCTTTATGATTCATACTGTTAGGTGACGCACTACAACCTAATGCTATTGTTTTCATTTAGACGTCCTTACATCAATCACTGCTCTATGTCCTAGCCACATATCTAAATCAAACTCGTAAAACTTATGATCAAAACTTCTATAGTGAGATAAGTCAATTGTTTCATGTTTATTATCTTCATGTATATTTGTTTGTTCAGCAAGTGTTTCTTGTATAATAACGTTTTTTGGCTTATAGTAATTAACTAACTTATCAAATAAATCCGTATGGTGTCCAGACTCTGCATAAAATTCTTCATGACACGGTTGACAGTAAATTAATACTCCGCTCATTATTAGTGTATCAACATCAAAGTCTACTTTTAAAATATTTTTATCATCCCATGTACCAACTCTGTACTCAATGTTTTTATAGTCTTTCCAATCTTCATTAGCTTGATTAATAGGTATTGGTGACGTGTCAAATCCCATATAGTTGTAATCAGTATAACCTAACTTATGTAATAATGGATTTACAATTCCCATTCTACAACCAATGTCAACTATGCCTTTTGATTTGTTTTCAATTATGATTTCAGCTTGTTTATCAAAAATTGGTCTTGCAACTTTAGAATCTAGATATCCCATATCTTCAATGAAATATTCTTTTTTCATTTTAACTTTCCAGGTTACTGGCTTGCCATCAATTTTAGGCCATAGTATTTCGTTCATAATTAGTCCTTATAGATATTTTGAAAATCCGATGCTAATCTCCATAACAGTCTGTTATTATCTAATACAGGTGTTCTTCTATGTAGACTTGTAAACTGATCCATCATTAGCAAGTCACCTTTTTTAAATATGTGATGATACTGATACTTTGATTTAAAAATAATTGGTTTTAGTTTTTCAATCATTTCGTTATGGTCAATTAAAGTTTTGTCTTGCCATGCTTTTATAATAAAGTGGTATGGAAAATAAAAATAGTATTCTCCTGTGTGCGGGTGTTTGTCAACAAGATTTCTAATACTACCTTTGTTCTTACTCATAAATTCTAATTCTGGATCATCTTCTTCTAAGTCATAGATTGTGTTGTTTTGAAACTTTAATCTAATTTTAATTGATTTCCAATACTCTTGTTCATCTTCACTTAAATCATAAAATGGTTTTGATGTATGACATACACTCAAAGTTGTATTAATATCTTCAGTAATACAATATAAACTAATTAAGATTTTATCAATTAAGTGTCTTGAATTACCATTTGAATGCCAGCCTAATTCTGTGTCTCCAAACATTCCAACTTTTTTACCATCTACTTTTTTACCAGTAACTAGAAATAGTTCTGGATAGTCTTTTGGATTCATAAACTGTCCGGGTGCTTCACACTCGCCAAAACGTTTTTGCATCTCAATTATTTGCGATTCGTTAAATTTTTGTTCATAGAATACAGCACATCCTTCTTTGTGAATTGCTGTTGCTATCTCTTTTAACTTATCTGGTGTTGCGTCTAGTATTTGTTCTGTACTCTTTAACGGTACTATCATTTTTATTATTACTCCTCATAGGTTAGTGTTTCAATGTCTTCTTGCGTTGGTAAAGAAAACATCAACGAAATTCTATCTTCATCTCCTCTGTGTTCAACTGAGTGTTTTAATCCAACATTTAAAAAGTATGCTGAACCATTTGCAGGCATTTCATATTCTTCTTCTACGCCTTTACGCCAAACTTTATTGTAAACACCACTTGTACCTTGTATTGGTACTATAACTCTAATTGCGTATTCTGGTCCATAATCAATATGAGGTGTTAAGTATTTTCCAGCACGTATTCTTGTAAGTCTAACTCTAATTGGTGTTGCATTAAATTGATTTTCAATTGCCTCTTTTAAATATGAACCTTGATATATTGGTAAGGGGTGGTACCAGTTGTGTTCATTCATAGCAGGTGGCAAATTTTCTGCTCTTGTAATTTTTGTTCTATATTTTTGTATTCTTGTTTTTCCTAAGTCATCACTGTTTGCTCTTACTTTACATTCTTTTTTAAGATCAGTTAAGTCTAGCACATCAGTTAAAGACTGTTCATAATAAGTTAAGTTGACTTGATCAAAATGATGATAGTTGTCATTGGCTAATTCTTCATGTGTTGCACACAATCCTCTGTTAGCTTGAAATACGTTTACCCATTCACTGTTTAATCTAGATACTTCTTCTCTTAACTTATTCATATCAAATTTAATTCCGGGAATAGGTGCTACACTTGGTAACTGATATTTTCTTCTTATTGTTGTCATTTTACTATTTCTCCTGTACCAGTAGCATTGTTCTTATGTTTAAATTCATTTTTTATTTTATCTTGTGAAAGTAATTTAATAAAGAATCCTCCTACATCAAACTCCCACCATTTTCTTTTAAAACTAGGATTGTTAGGATCAGCATGGTGGTTATTGTGCCAACCTTCACCCCACATTAATATACCTAACACAGGTATATTTGTTGAATCATCTGTTGTATTAAAATTTCTATAACCAAACATATGAGTCAAAGTATTAATAAACGAGCCTGCATTCCAAAGTATCATTGCAGGAAATAGATAAGCGGCTACTAATAGCATTGGATCGACTATCAACCAAAATCCTGCTATTAAAAGATGTAACTGAAAATACCATCTGTGTAGGAACATATGAAACTTGTCTCTTATTAAATGTATGGCGTATTTTGGTTTTGGTGTTTCAAACATACTCAGCCATTGTACTTTAAAAAATCCGTGATGTCTAGGCGAATGAGGATCACCTTCTTTATCTGTATGATGATGATGCTCTCTATGTACTGCTACCCAGCCAATGCTTGAGCCTGTAAGTCCATAAAATCCACATAGTGTACCAAACTTGTAAAACCATTTAGGTGGATTCCAACTCTTATGTGATAACAATCTGTGAAATGTCATTGTCATTCCAAAACAGCCTGTCATAAAATATACGAAGAATGCTAGTATCCAGTGTTGCCACGTGCCGTACATAATCATAGGAATTATGCTCAGATGTGCAATAACCTGCGAGAAGAATAGCATCCATTTAAAATAGTTTGTTTTTTCCATATTCATCTACTGTATTATAACTTCTTTTATTAAAAAATCAAAGTCTTCTTTTTGTATATTTAGCGGCAAAGTAAATACTGTTGCTCCTGTAATGTTTTTATATACATATATTATTTTATCACTAAACCTTATATTTTTAGTATCTGTGCTAAAAAAACATCCTAATACATTATCAAAGTAATGTCCATACTGTTTGTTCATGTCTAATATGTTAGATTGCCACTTATTAACTTGTTTTACAGTTTCAATTGCGGCTACAACGCCCAAATAATGTCCGGACCATGTGTGCCCATGTTGTAGCTTTTCTAAGTAGTCTGTTCTACCAATTACTGTACTAAACGGTATTACACCGGCTGTGATTCCTTTTGACAAACACAACAAATCAGGTTCAATATCTAAGTATTCAGTAAAGTATCTTTTTCCTGTTTTAAATCCTGTCATTACTTCATCAAATATTAACACAATTTCATTGTCGTTGCAGTATTGTTTCAATTCATTATAACAGTCAGGCCTATCAAACTTATACTTAAAACCATGACTCCAAGTTGGAAGTGGTTCACATATAAACGCACTAACATCTTTTTGCTGTTTCAAAAACTCTAAATCACTTGCTACTAATTCACTTAAATTTGTGTATGGTGGATTGTCTGGCATTGGTTTGCGAACAACATTAGTTGTATACATTGACTCATAATTTTTAAAGTATCTATGATTACCTAAACTACTAGATAATATAGTTCCACCGTGCCATGTAGATTGTCTTGAAACAATTTTATTTTTCTTATTAACATCAAATGCTATTCTTACTGCTGTTTCAACTGCATCACTTCCTGATGAACCTGAATAGTATACTCCGTTAAGACTTTTGTATTTTAATAGTTTTGCTAGTTCTTCATATTGATCAGCTTTATATTCTGCTGTGCTAAACATAAACAGATCTTGCTTTTTAACATTTTCCCATATAGTAGTATCATAACCAAAGATATTACAACCACCAGACATCCTTGCATCAAACTTTCCGTTTATCCACGGTCCTTTTGTTTTGGTAACTGTTTGAAGATTTTCTTTAGCGTTATATCTATTGACCCATGTCATTACACATCAAAACTCACACCTTGTGCTAAAGGCAGATCGTCTCCGTAATTAATGGTAACTGTTGATCTTTTCATATATTGTTTCCATGCATCAGATCCTGATTCTCTGCCGCCGCCAGTTTCTTTTTCTCCACCAAAGGCTCCGCCAATTTCTGCACCCGATGGACCAATGTTAACATTGACAATACCGCAATCTGATCCGTTTGCGCCAATAAATCTTTCTGATTCTTTTAAGTTATCAGTGAATATGCAACTGCTTAATCCTTGCGGTACATCATTTTGTAAAGCAATAGCTTCATCTAAATCATCATATCCCATAACATAAAGTATAGGAGCAAATGTTTCAGTTTTAACTATGTCATCTTTACTAGATAAATCTACAATTGCTGGTGCTACATATTGATTTTGTTTTTCCATGTCGTCAACAGTTTGTTCTTTGTTTTCTAAATTAAACTGCATTTTCATAATATAATATTGTGAAGTTAGCATTGCACCACCATGTACTGTATGTCCATTTTTTCTGCATTGTTCTAACACCTGTTGCATTTTATGAACTGATTCTGTACTAATAAGTGGACCAATTAACTTATCTGATTCAAACGGATCACCTGATGTAACTGTAGAGTAATATCTTACAAGTTTTTTAACAAAACTTTCTTTAATACTATTGTGAACAATTAGTCTTCTAAGTGTTGTACATCTTTGACCTGCTGTACCTACTGCACTGAACAATATACTTTTTAGTGCTAGTTTTTGATTTGCATTAGGTGTAACTATCATTGCATTGTTACCACCTAGTTCCATTATTAGTTTACCAAATCTTTCTTGTACAATAGGACCTAATTTTTTACCCATTGCAGAGCTTCCTGTTAAACTAACAACTCTAATATCTTTGTTGTGGCATATATTTTCTGCTTGAATATTACCACCCATGTACATTTGGAATACGTCTTTGGCCCATTCTACGTTAGCTTCTTTACAAGTTTTATCCCAAATAGCTTTAAGTAAAATTGATATAAATGGTGTTTTCGGTGATGGCTTCCAAAGTACAACATTACCACCAACACTTGCTATTGCAAAGTTCCAACTAAAGACTGCGGCTGGAAAGTTAAATGCTGTTACCACTCCAACAACACCATATGGATTCCACATCTCTTGCATTCTGTGATCTTGTCTTTCACTTGGCATTGTTAAACCATATAGCTGTCTAGATAATCCAACTGCAAAATCACAAATGTCTATTACTTCTTGTATTTCACCTAAACTTTCTTGATATATTTTTCCGTTTTCTAAAGTAATCATTGTAGACAAATCATTTTTTGCTTCTCTTATAGCATTACCAAACTGTCTAATTAAATCACCTCTTTGTGGAGCAGGATAATTTCTCCAAGTTTTTTGAACTTCTTTTAAACTTTTAATTTTATCTGATAACTGATCTGACTCGTCTTCAATAAAACATCCTAAGAATTGACCATTAATTGGTGTCCTTACTTCTACACCTGATTCTGAAACAAAATCTTTTATGTTATATTTCTCAACAACTGTGTTAAACTTGTTTATAAACTTCTTGCCTTCGGGCATTCTTGGTGCTGGTTTTGTGTCTGCCATTGTTATCCTTTCATAGATTTAATATCATTCTTGCTTCTTCGCTCATCATCTCTGGTCCAAATGGAGGTTCAAATGTTGTTATAATCATACACTCTTGTACTCCTTCAACTGTTTCAACTGCCATCTTTATATCATCAATTATTTGATCAGCGGCTGGGCAAAATACCGATGTTAATGTGTGTGTTACTGTAACTTTTGGAAAAGACTCATAATCAATATCGTATATTAATCCTAGGTCGTATATGTTAATAGATATTTCTGGATCATGAACTTGTCTTAAATTTACAATAACTTTTTCTTTTACTTCTGTTAGTTCCATTATATTGCCTCAACCCTTCTTATTTCAGGAATATAATGTCTAAGCATATTTTCAATACCCATTTTAAGAGTTGCTGTAGAACTTGGACATCCTGAACAGGCACCATGTAGTTCTAAATAAACTACTCCTTCTGTATAGCTATGAAATATAATATCTCCTCCGTCCATTGCTACTGCTGGTCGAACTCTTGTGTCAAGCAAGTTTATAATTTGTTGTGTAACTTCATTTAACTCACTTTTGTTGTTATCATCTTCTTTATTAGAAATTATTACAGTAGCATTTTCATTGCTTATAAAAAAATTGCTAATTGAAGATAGTATTGGCGTTTTAAGTATTGGCCATTCAATACTTGCTTTTTTACCAACAGTGATAAAATCTTGTCCAAAGAAAACTTCTTCAACACCTTCAACTTCAAATAGAGATTCAGCCAATGGTGAACGTTCAGTTGGATTGCCTACTCCATCTTTCCTGTAAAATTTAGGTTTTTCACTACCCATAATTTCACGACCAGGTAAAAATTTTAAAGCATTTGGATTAGGAGTTGCCTCCGTTTGTATAAACATTATCTATTCCTTATTATTAAAGTATTATATAATATCTATTTAACTGTTGTCAAGTTTAATTAGGATTGGAATTACTTTATTTTACTCTCAAATTCTCTTAAACGTTTGTATACACTAGCCAATTCTATAATGGTTGGCCAGGCTTTTAATAGATATTGCATTGAGCCTTCTACCCTTCCAAAAGCTCTAATAATCTGTTGCATAACACCAAGTGTAACAACACCTGCCACAATAGCTGGTGCTAAGAATACATACGCACTCAATACGTTTGCTTGTAAGTATGCCATACGTCCTACATTAAAATATAGATAACGCACATAACTTAAAAAGTGGATAGAACGTACATCTGCAAATAGTTCATTAATTGTTTTTGGTCTTACGTTATTATCATCTTCTGCTATAACCAATATTTTTCTATAGGCGGCTTCTTTCTTTTGTAGATCATATTCAACACCTACAAGTCTTA
>MDTB01133850.1_pt1 | contig 47856 bp, 43 predicted proteins | sample 811161 | NCBI WGS metagenome assembly MDTB01 (sample SAMN05326650, study PRJNA326480) | marine metagenome | isolation source: seawater | place: Mediterranean Sea | collected 2009 | reverse complement strand
TTAGCCTATAATTTGGTACCGAGGGTCGGAATCGAACCGACACTCCCGTGAAGGAACCGGATTTTGAATCCGGCGCGTCTACCAGTTCCGCCACCCCGGCACGTGAGGGGGGCGAGTATAGCAAGTCACCTAGGGTGTTGAAACGGGCGTTTTGGCCCGTCTTTTTTGACCTTTGTCGGGGTTTGGGTGGCTTTTTGGCGGCTGTGCTGGCGTTTTCATATCGGTGGGGTTTTACTGCTGGGAGCTGATAAAATGACTGGTAAGGTCCGTTGGGTAAGGCGAGTTTTCAATTATGCGGGTAAGCGATTTCGAGTTTGAGCTGCCCGAGCATCTCATTGCCAAATACCCTACAGAGGTTCGCTCTGCCTCTCGCCTGCTGCATCTGGATGCGGCTAATGGCGATATTAATCACTATCACTTTCATGATTTGCCTCAGCTTTTGTCTGCGCCGGATCTTCTGGTGTTTAACAATACGAAAGTTATTCCTGCGCGGATGTATGGGCAGAAGTCCACCGGGGGGCAGGTAGAGATTCTGCTCGAACGGCTGATTGATGCGCAGCGTGCGCTGGTGCAATTTCGTAGCAGTAAGTCGCCCAGGGCGGGGTCTGAAATTATTCTGCATGCGCGTGATGGGGCGGGGACCGGGATTAATAGTGACGGCGGCGATAAAGTCGTTCTTAAGATTATTTCCAAAGACGAGAGTTTCTATTCGGTGATGTTTCCAGAGCCGGGGGTGATGGCGATTGCCGAACGGTTTGGTCATGTGCCGTTGCCTCCTTATATAGATCGTGTGGATGAGAATGATGATCAGGATCGGTATCAGACGATCTATGCATCGAAGGCGGGTGCGGTGGCGGCGCCAACGGCGGGTCTGCATTTTGATGATGCGCTGATGGGAACCCTTTCCGAACGCGGTGTTGAGCGCGCGGAGCTGACGTTGCATGTGGGGGCGGGGACATTTCAGCCGGTGCGGGTCGACAACATCGAAGAGCACAAGATGCATGTGGAGTATCTGGAAGTGGGCCAGGATGTGTGTGATGCGGTTGGTACGTGTCGTGCTGGTGGTGGTCGCGTAGTGGCTGTGGGGACGACGTCGGTGCGTTCTCTGGAAACTGCGTCGTCGATTGAAGGGAAGGGTCTATCTCCGTACGAAGGCGAGACCGATATCTTTATCTATCCCGGCTATGAGTTTCAGAGCGTGGATGCGCTGATTACCAACTTTCATCTGCCGGGGTCGACGCTGATGATGCTGATCAGTGCCTTTGCCGGCACTGAAATGATCAAAGAGGCCTACCGGGTTGCTATTCAAGAAAGCTATCGCTTTTTCAGTTATGGTGACGCGATGATTATCACGCGATAAACCAGATGGATTTTGAGGTTACCCACACCTGTGGTGAGGCGCGCGCCGGCACGCTGAAACTGGCGCATGGGGAAGTTAAAACACCGATCTTTATGCCCTGCGGTACCTATGGTTCCGTGAAGGGTATGTTGCCCACGTCGCTTGCCGATGTGGGCGTGCAGATTCTGCTGGGTAATACTTTTCATCTGTTATTGCGGCCCGGGGTGGAGGTCATTAAAAGCCATGGCGGCCTGCATGGGTTTATGGGGTGGGAGGGTCCGATCCTTACAGACTCGGGCGGCTTTCAGGTATTTTCCCTGGGGGATCTTAGAAAAATCAGTGAAAAAGGGGTGACGTTCAGGTCGCCCATCAATGGTGATGAGGTCTTTCTGTCACCGGAAATCTCTATGGAGATCCAGCAGGGGTTTAATTCAGATATCGCCATGGTGTTTGATGAGTGCACGCCTTACCCGGCCGATGAAAAGGCGGTGCGGGAGTCGATGGAATTATCCCTGCGCTGGGCTGCTCGGTCGAAAGCGGCTTTTTCGGGTAGCGGCAATGCGCTGTTTGGAATCGTCCAGGGGGGTGTGTATCAGTTGGTACGGGAAGCATCCCTGGCCGGGCTATTGGATATTGGTTTTGATGGTTATGCCATTGGCGGGCTATCGGTGGGGGAACCCAAATCTGAAATGATGGAGGTGGTGTCCTATATGGGGCCCATGTTGCCTGCTGATAAGCCGCGTTACTTAATGGGCGTGGGTACGCCGGGTGATCTGGTGGAGTGTGTGCGCCGCGGTGTCGATATGATGGACTGCGTAATGCCGACCAGGAATGCACGTAACGGGCATTTGTTTACCGCAGAAGGCGTGATCAAGATTCGTAATGCCGCCCATAAGATGGATACCGGGCCGCTTGATCCTGCCTGTGATTGTTATACCTGCGCGCACTTTTCCCGGGCGTATCTGCATCATCTGGATAAGTGTGGCGAGATAGTAGGCGCCGAGCTCAACACCATTCATAACCTGCACTATTACCTCAATTTGATGGCGGGTTTGCGTGCAGCCATTGAAAATGGGTCGCTGAGTGACCATATCGAGTCTATCTATGGGGGTTGGGGTAGTGCGCCGGAAGTACCGCCCCCGGATTGAGGGTGCAGATCGCGCCGGTTTCAGCGACAATACGCGCCGACCAATTAACGTGGAGTGGGAATGATCGATTTCTTTATACCGTCGGCTATGGCCGCCGAAGGGCCGTCGCCTGGTGGCGTACCTGGCCTTGATCTCTTTATCATCGTGGCTTTTATCGCGGTTTTTTACTTTATTATCTGGCGCCCGCAGAGTAAGCGTGCCAAGGAACATAAGGAACTGGTGTCGGGTCTGGGTAAGGGCGACGAGATCGTGACCAATGGTGGGCTGATCGGCAAGATTGTCAAAGTCGAGGAGCAGTACCTGGTGTTTGAAGTGGCTAACAACGTGCAGCTTAAGTTGCAGAAAGGGGCGGTTTCCGCAGCCCTGCCCAAGGGCACTATTAAGTCCATTTGAGTCATTTAGGAATCCCTGTTGATTAATCGCTATCCCCTCTGGAAAAACCTTCTTATTGCCCTGGTGGTGTCCTGGGGCGCAATCTATGCGCTGCCTAATATCTACCCGCCAGACTTTGCCGTGCAGGTTTCCAGGGAACAGGCCGGCGTTGCTGTGGGTGTTGATGCGCTTGATGCCGTCAGCAAGGCGTTTGATGAACAGGGCATCGAGTACTTTGGTTCGGGTGTTATCGAAGACAACAAAGCGCTGTTTCGTTTCTACGATGATGAAACCCAGCTCCGTGCCAAAGATGTCGCCCAGCGTGCACTGCATGATCTGCCAGAACCTCATATTATTGCACTGAACGCGGCGCCCACCACGCCGGAATGGCTGCGCTCGATTGGCGCGGAACCCATGAAATACGGTCTTGATCTGCGAGGTGGTGTGCACTTTCTGATGGAGGTCGATACCGCCAAGGCCATTGAAGATCGTGTCGGCGGCATGGAAGCTGAAATCAAGCGTATGCTGCGTGATCGCACCGACCGGATTCGTTATTCGGGGGTCGAGAAGCCTGCCGAGGGCGTCTTGAAGTTCATGTTTGCCAATGAAGACTTGCGCGATCGTGCCAAGAGCAAGATTACCGATAGCTATCGCGAGTTCGACATAATCACCGGTGAAGAGGGCGATTCGGCCTTTGTTCAGCTCACGGTCACCGATGCATCGGTAAGAGAGATGGAAGACTTCGCGGTCTCTCAGAACCTGCAGACGATTCGTAATCGAGTAAACGAACTGGGTGTGGCTGAACCGCTGGTGCAGCGGCTGGGTCGTAACCGGATCGTGGTCGATCTGCCGGGCGTACAGGATACTGCCGAGGCGAAAAAGATCCTAGGAAAAGTCGCCACGTTGGAATTTCGTATGGAGGCACAGCCGGATGCACCGCGCAGCAGCACCATTACCTATGAGTACGAAGGGCGAGACGCCGCGGTTGAAAAAGACATTATCTTAAGAGGCGACCGGGTGTTTGATGCCCAGGTGGGCTTCGATCCTGATTCCGGTCTGCCTCAGGTCAACATCACGCTCGATAGCGACGGCGGCGAACTGATGCATCGTGCCACGCGGCACAGCATTGGCCGGCGTATGGCGGTGATTTTTATCGAAACCAAGACGCGCGATAAATACGAGCTGGTTGACGGCGTCGAGATGCGCACTCAGGTGCCATACATAGAAAAGAAGGTGGTCAGCCTTGCGACTGTGCAGGCGGCCCTTGGGGTGAAGTTCAGGATTACCGGGCTTGATGCTGGTGAGGCAAGAGAGCTGGCCCTCTTGTTACGTGCTGGTGCCCTTGCGGCAGATATGTTTATTGTCGAGGAGCGCACCGTCGGTGCCTCGTTAGGGGCAGAGAATATTGAACTGGGCGCTATTTCCGTGACCGTGGGTTTGGGTCTGGTGCTTATCTTTATGCTGGCCTATTACCGGGTGTTTGGGCTGGCGGCGAATATTGCGCTCGCAACGAACCTTGTTTTACTCGTGGCTGTGATGTCGTCACTGGGTGCGACGCTCACCCTGCCGGGTATTGCCGGTATCGTGCTTACCGTCGGTATGGCGGTGGATGCCAACGTGCTCATCTTCTCTCGTATACGTGAGGAACTGAAAAATAAGATGTCGCCCCAGGCGGCGATCAATGCCGGATTCGAGCGGGCCTTTGTCACCATTATGGATGCCAACATCACGACGTTAATTGTGGCGGTGATTCTTTACAGTATTGGCACCGGGCCTGTTAAAGGTTTCGCGGTGACCTTGTCCATTGGTATTTTAACTTCCATGTTTACCGCGATTATGGGTACCCGCGCGCTGGTGAATTTCATGTATGGCGGGCGTAACGTGCAGAAGTTGCTTATCTAGGAGCCCTCAGCGAAATCATGGTGGATATTTCTAACGTCAATTTTAACTTTATGCGCTACCGTAAGATTGCGGGTGGTATCTCCGCAGGCGTGGTCGCGCTTTCTATTGTTTCTCTATTGGCGCTTCAGCTGGAGTGGGGGCTCGACTTTACCGGTGGTTCCCTGGTCGAGGTGGCCTACGAGCAGCCGGCTGATCCGCAGCGTATTCGTAATCAGCTTGATGAAGCTGGCTACGATGGTCACGTGGTGCAGTACTTTGGTTCCGATCAGGACATTCTGGTGCGGATGCCACCGCAAAAGGAGCTGACATCGAAAGAGAACGCGACCCTGGGTGATCGGATCATTGCTTCATTGCAGAAGGTTTCTGATTCTGAAGTAACCCTGCGGCGATCGGAGTTTGTTGGTCCTGCGGTGGGTGAGGAGCTGACCAATCAGGGTGGTATGGGGCTCCTTGCTGCGCTTGGTATGGTGCTGATCTATGTGGCGTTTCGGTTTCAGTACAAGTTTGCTGTTGGTGCCGTGGTGGCGCTGTTCCACGATGTGATGATTACTCTGGGTATCTTCTCGATTGTGCGCTGGGACTTTGACTTAACGGTATTAGCGGCGCTGCTTGCGGTTATTGGTTACTCGCTGAACGACACCATTGTTGTTTCAGATCGCATTCGGGAAAACTTCCGCAAGATTCGTCGGGGCAACCCCGAGGATATTATTAACACCTCTCTTAATCAGACTTTGGGCCGCACCTTGGTCACATCGTTTACCACTTTGTTGGTGTTGTTCGCGCTTCTTATTCTGGGAGGTGAGTTGATTCGTGGCTTTGCGATTGGGCTGATTATTGGTGTGATCATTGGTACTTATTCTTCGATTTATATTGCGGCGAATATGTTGATGGTGCTGGGTATTTCTAAGGATGATCTTGCTGTGCCGGTGAAAGAGGGTTTAGACGAGGATCTGCCGCAGCAGTATTAGATTATCGCGAGTCCCCAGGCCCGTAGAAAAGAGTAAGGCTTCTCCGTACCGCTGTACGTAAAAAAGGGGTCAGGTCCATTTTCCCACGACCGGGAAATTCTAAGTGTAGCCCTTGGATATTACCGGTTACTTATCAATCAGGTACCGTTTCACCAGGGGTGCCAGTGCCTTGAAGCACTTGGGGTTGCCAGCGACGACGTTGCCGGTTTTCATGTAGTTGGTGCTGCCGTCGAAGTCGCCGATCAGTCCGCCTGATTCTGTGATCATTAGTGCACCTGCGGCGATATCCCAGGGTTTCAGGTTGTGGAGCCATAGTCCATCGAAGCGGCCTGCGGCGAGGTAGGCCAGATCCAGGCAGGCACTGCCGGTATTGCGGACTTTGGTGTGTTCGTTAATCAGATGGCCGTATAGTTCGGCTTGTTCGTTCTTGAGCTCTCTGAAGGGGCCGCCTGTGCTGACTAGTGCGCCATCCAGTTCTTCTTTAGGGCTTACGCGTACTCGGTGGCCGTTAAGCTGGCATCCCTGACCGCGGCTGGCGACGAATTCTTCGTTACGCATGGGGTCAACGATGACGCCGTGTTCTAGTTTGCCGTTTTTGAGGCAGGCGATTGATATACAGAAGTGAGGTACTTGGCGCATGAAATTGAGGGTGCCGTCGATGGGATCGATAATCCATTCGTACTCGGCGTTTTCGCTGACATGATCGTTGTAGGATTCTTCACCGGTGACGGTGTGATCCGGGTAGCTCGCCTTTAACGCTTCAACGATGATGTATTCCGATTCCTTGTCGATGTTGGTCACGAAATCGTTGTGTCCTTTTTCCGATATCTTGACGAGATCCGGGCGGTCAAATCCGCGCATTATATGGGTACCGGCCTCGCGCGCAGCGCGGAGTGCAATTGTTGCCATCGGTTCCATATCGTTAACTCATTGGTCTGAATTCAGAGGGCCGCGATCATACCACGGCAGATGCGGTAAACTCTCGCTGATGGAAGCAAATCTATTCCCCAATCTGCGTATCGTTCTGGTCGAAACCTCCCACCCTGGCAACATCGGTGCGTCAGCTCGTGCCATGAAAAACATGGGTATTACTAATCTTGTTTTGGTGAGTCCGCAGCGATTTCCTGATGAGCAGGCCGTGTTTCGTGCTGTGTCTGCGGTGGATGTGGTAACTGAAGCGAAGGTGGTGGACAGTGTGGAGGAGGCTATCGCTGACTGTCAGCTTGTGATCGGTACTTCCGCAAGAGATCGGCGCATTCCTTGGCCCATGCTGGACCCGAAAGGCTGCGGTGAAAAGGTGGTGGCGGAATCTGGTGAAGGTCATGATGTGGCGATTCTCTTTGGTCGCGAAGATCGGGGGCTTTCCAACCAGGAGCTGCAGCAGTGTCATTTCCACGTGAATATTCCCACCGGGGAGGCCTATAGCTCGCTGAATCTGGCCATGGCCGTGCAGGTGATCTGTTATGAGGTTTTGCAGGCGAAATTGGCTGGCATGCCTGAGCAAAGCTGGGATATGGACTATGCCAGCGCTGCTGATATGGAACACTTATATGAGCATCTGGAAGAAACACTGATCAAGGTGGGTTTTCATGACCCGGAGAACCCGCGACAGCTGATGACTCGGCTGCGGCGTCTGTTTAACCGTATTCGGCCTGATCAGATGGAAATCGGCATTTTGAGGGGCATTCTGTCCTCGATTAATCCGCTTGATAAATAGCCGCGTACCCCAAAGTAAGTAAATAACGAAACAATCTAACAAAGCCTTGCCATTCGCTAATACCTGACTAGAATAGTCAAGTATATAGTTGATTGATTTAGTCAGGTATTGCACACTCGCGCCCCCGGGAAAGCGCGTAAAACGGTGGTTAGCGGTTGTTACGGGGGTTGTTAACGGTAAGCAGTAAACGGTTATCGGTTATCGGTAAACGAGGAAACAGATGAGATTGACAGCAAAAGGCAGATACGCGGTGACGGCAATGTTGGATCTTGCCGTGCATCAGAATGAAGGTCCGATCAGCCTTGTTGACATTTCCCAGCGTCAGGGTATTAGTCTTTCCTATTTAGAGCAGCTCTTTTCCAAGCTGCGACGCCGTGATCTGGTGGCTAGTGTACGTGGCCCTGGTGGCGGCTATCGGTTGAATCATCAGCCACAAGACATTTCAGTGGCGTCTATTGTTGATTCCGTTGATGAGAACGTGGATGCCACGCGATGTTCCGGCCGTGCAGACTGTCAGCATGGTGAGACCTGTCTGACTCATGAACTATGGGCAGACCTGTCTGATGAGATCCATGATTTTCTAAGCAAGATTAACCTCGCCAGCATTATCGAGAAGCGCGAGGTGCAGATGATTGCAGCACGTCAGGACGCGATGGCGGAAGACGCGGTGCGTTTGCCAACTGAAGAGCTGGTGTGAACGAGATAGAAAGCGCGAGAGGCGCGGAGAAGTAAATGAAGCAACCAATATATTTTGATTACGCGGCAACCACGCCGGTTGACCCGCGCGTCGCCCAGAAGATGAGCGAGTGTCTGCTGGCCGAGGGTAAGTTTGGTAACCCCGCCAGTCGTTCGCACAAGTTTGGCTGGGAGGCAGACGAGGCGGTTGAACTTGCAAGACGTCAGGTGGCCGATCTGGTGAATGCTGATCCACGTGAGATTGTCTGGACGTCTGGCGCAACTGAATCCGCCAACCTGGCGCTCAAGGGTGTGGCCCACTTTTATAAGAAAAAGGGTAATCACATTATTACCTCCAAGATTGAGCACAAAGCGGTGCTTGATTCCTGCCGGCAACTGGAAAGTGAAGGTTTTGAAGTGACGTATCTTGATCCGGCCGAAGATGGATTGGTTACACCAGAAAGAGTCGCTGAGGCGATTCGTGAAGACACGCTGCTGGTTTCCATCATGCATGTGAACAATGAAATCGGTGTGGTAAACGATATTGCTGCGATTGGCGAAGTTACCCGTGCCAAGAAGGTGCTATTCCACGTCGATGCGGCGCAAAGTGCCGGCAAGGTTGAAATAGACCTGGAGACGATGAGGATCGATCTCATGTCATTCTCGGCGCACAAGATTTACGGGCCTAAAGGCATGGGCGCACTGTATGTTCGCCGTAAGCCGCGAGTAAGACTCGAAGCGCAAATGCATGGCGGTGGCCATGAGCGAGGTATGCGTTCCGGCACACTCGCTACGCATCAGATCGTCGGTATGGGCGAGGCGTTTCGTATCGCCAAGGAAGAAATGGTCGAGGAAGGCAAACGCATTCTCGATTATCGTCAGCGTCTGTGGGATGGCCTTAAAGATATGGAAGAGGTCTATGCCAATGGCGATTTAGATAGTCACGTGCCGGGCATCATCAATGTCAGCTTTAACTTTGTGGAAGGCGAGTCACTCATTATGTCGCTGCCACAGCTGGCAGTGTCTTCGGGTTCTGCCTGTACATCTGCGAGCCTGGAGCCATCTTATGTGCTGCGGGCACTTGGTATGAACGACGAACTGGCTCACAGCTCACTGCGTTTCTCGATCGGTCGTTTTACTACCGAGGAAGATGTAGACGAAGCGATTGAGCAGGTAAGAACCGCGGTAGAAAAACTGCGCGAACTGTCACCACTCTGGGATATGTACAAAGAGGGTGTCGACATGGACAAAATTGAATGGGCGGCTCATTAGAGCCTTCAGAGGAGAGCAAGTATGCCATACAGCGATAAAGTATTGGATCACTACGAAAACCCGAGAAACGTCGGCAAGATGGACTCGGATAGTGAAGACGTGGGTACCGGTATGGTCGGCGCGCCCGCCTGTGGTGACGTGATGCGCCTGCAGATCAAAGTAGGTGATGATGGCGTTATCGAAGATGCCAAGTTCAAGACCTACGGGTGTGGTTCTGCCATTGCTTCAAGTTCCCTGCTCACCGAGTGGGTGAAAGGGCGAACCCTGGATGAAGCAGAAGACATCAAGAATACGCAAATCGCTGAAGAGCTGGCACTGCCTCCCGTTAAAATCCATTGCAGCGTGTTGGCAGAAGATGCGATCAAGGCGGCGATCGAGGATTACCGAACCAAGCACGGCGAAGAAAGCGAAGCTGCTGCGGGTTAAAAGCAGCAATAGGTAGTTACAGGTAGTACAGGTAGAGAAAAAATGGGTGTAAGTCTTACAGATAATGCAGCAAGTCACGTATCGAGTTATCTCGAAGAGCGCGGAAAGGGCGTCGGTATACGCCTCGCGGTGAAAACTACTGGCTGCTCGGGTCTAATGTACGTGCTTGAGCCTGTGGATGATCCCCAGCCAGAAGATCTCAAGTTCGACTGCAATGGCGTTGAAGTGTATGTCGACCCCAAAAGCCTCGTATATGTTGACGGCACAGAGATGGACTACGTTAAACAGGGCCTGAATGAAGGCTTCGAGTTCAAGAATCCCAATGAGTCCGGCCAGTGCGGGTGCGGTGAGTCGTTTACCGTATAACCGATTAATGTGGACTTTAATCAGAACTATTTCGAGATATTTCAGCTGCCAGTTGCGTTCGACCTGGACGTAGACGAGCTGGCAACCCGTTATCGCCAACTGCAGGCCAGTGTGCACCCCGATAAATTTGCTAGTGCGACCGAACATGAAAAGCGTCTGTCACTGCAATGGGCAACCCAGATCAATGGTGCTTACGACACCCTGCGTTCAGATCTCGCAAGAGCGATCTACCTTTTGGAATTAAATGACGTGCATATTGAAGAAAACCCCCAACTCGCGCCGGACTTTCTGATGGCGCAGATCGAGCTGCGTGAACAGCTTGATGAGATTGGTGAGGCTGATGTGCTTGATGGGTCTGATGGCTCTCTTGCCAAACTTGAGACTTTCAAGAAAGAAGTGAATCAGCACTTGGGTGACTATCGTTCAGAGTTTGCTGCTGCTTACCCCGACGATGTACCGGTTGCTCAAATGGCGGTTTATAAACTGCAGTTCCTGGGCACGCTCCGCGCCTCCGCGGACAAGCTGGAAGAGAAGCTACTGGATTACTAATGGCACTGTTACAGATTACAGAACCGGGGAAGGCACAGGATCCGCATCAGCGTAAGCGGGCTGCAGGCATTGACCTTGGTACCACCAATTCGCTGATCGCGAGTGTGCGTGGCGGGGTAACCGAAACGCTGCCGGATGAAGCAGGTGAACATCTGCTGCCGTCGGTGGTGCGCTTTACCGAAGGTGGCACGGTTGTGGGTTTGGTTGCGATGCAAGCAGCGAAAGAAGATCCCCTTAATACCATTGTTTCCGTTAAGCGCATGATGGGTCGGGGTGTTGAAGATATTAAAGGCTTGGGCGAGCGACTGCCTTATGAGTTTGTTTCTACCGAAGGTGGAATGGTCAAACTCAAGACCGACGCGGGCGAGGTAAGTCCTGTTGAGGTGTCTGCGGAAATACTAAAGACGTTAGTAGCTCGCGGCAGCGAGACGCTCGCCGGTAATCTTGACGGCGTGGTGATTACGGTCCCCGCGTACTTTGATGATGCCCAGCGCCAGGCGACCCGTGATGCGGCGCGTATTGCGGGATTACAGGTACTTCGATTATTGAACGAGCCGACTGCAGCGGCGGTGGCCTATGGCCTTGATACGGGCCATGAAGGTCTGGTTGCCGTGTACGACCTGGGCGGCGGCACTTTTGATATTTCACTGCTTCGGTTACATACAGGTGTGTTCGAAGTGGTGGCGACCGGTGGCGATTCGGCGCTCGGTGGTGATGATTTTGATCACCGTATTGCCGAGTGGATCATCAGAGAGTCAGGATATAAAGATGAGGTGAATCCTCGTCAGCTGCGGACCTTAATGATGCAGGCGCGTGGGATCAAAGAGGCCTTAAGTGATGCAGATAGCACTGAAGTGAATGTGTCCGTCGATGGGCTTGAGTTCAGCGGGCAGCTGACTCGAACTCAGATGAATGAGCTGATTGCTGACCTCGTTCAACAATCTATTAAAGCCTGCGCGCGTTCCTTGCGTGATGCGGGCGATAGTGTCAGCAAAGATAGTTTCAGCAAAGACAGTTTCAGCAAAGAAAGTGTTCAAAATGTCGTCCTGGTGGGTGGATCAACCCGGGTACCGGCCGTGCGTCAGGCGGTTACCGAGTTTTTTGGTGTCGAACCACTGTCTGATATTGACCCGGATCGGGTTGTCGCTATTGGCGCGGCGGTGCAGGCGAATATCCTGGTGGGCAATAAGCCTGAAGATGAAATGCTGTTGCTGGACGTGCTGCCTCTGTCACTTGGTCTCGAGACCGTGGGCGGGCTTGCCGAGAAAGTCATCCAGCGCAATACAGCGATTCCAATTGCACGATCGCAGGAGTTCACGACCTATAAGGACGGTCAGACCGCCATGTTGATACACGTGGTGCAGGGTGAACGGGAACTGGTATCCGACTGCAGGTCACTTGCGCGCTTTGAACTAAGAGGCATCCCACCGATGGTGGCGGGCGCAGCGCGCATTGAAGTGAACTTTCAGGTAGATGCAGATGGGCTGCTATCCGTATCGGCAAGAGAAGCAACGACCGGTGTGAATGCCAGCGTCGAGGTGAAACCTTCCTACGGCCTTAGCGAAGCGGAAATAACCGACATGCTTAAGGCATCATTTGATCATGCCAAAGACGATATTGTGGCAAGGTCACTGACCGAAGCGCGGGTAGATGCAACCCGGGTGATCGAGGCCTTACAGAATGCGCTTACCGAGGATGGCGAGCGATTGTTACAAGCTAGTGATATTGAATTACTGCAACAGGCAATCAGCGTCCTGCAGGAAGTAAGCGAAACCACTGACGCCGATGCCATCAATGAAGGCGTTGAAATGCTGGGTAAAGCCAGTGAAGAATTTGCCGCGCTGCGTATGGATGCAGCGGTCCGTAAGGCATTTGCGGGGCATAAACTCGATGAACTGGAAGAGTCCAACTGATGCCACAGATTGTATTTTTGCCCCATGAAGAACGCTGCCCTGAAGGCGCAGTGATTGAAGCCGAGACCGGTGATAAGCTGATTGAAGTCGCACTCGAAAACGGCATCGATATCGAACACGCCTGCGAGATGGCCTGTGCCTGCACAACCTGTCACGTGATTCTGCGGGAAGGGTTTGATTCACTGGAAGAGTCCGATGAAACGGAAGACGACCTGCTGGATAAAGCCTGGGGCTTGGAACCGGATTCCCGGCTCAGTTGCCAGGTATTGGTGGGCGATGAAGACCTCGTGGTTGAGATCCCGCGCTATACCATTAATCAGGTATCTGAAAATCACTAGGCGACCAGGAGGGAGAACATCATGAAGTGGACCGACACCATCGATATTGCCATCGAGCTAAGTGAAGCCCATCCAGATGTCGACCCCATCACGGTTCGCTTTACCGACTTGCAGCAGTGGGTGATGGCACTACCGGAATTCGACGACGACCCGGAACACTGCGGCGAACGTATACTCGAGGCCATCCAGATGGCCTGGCTGGATGAGCTGGACTAGTCGCTGTTGTAATGCTTTAGCGGGAGATATTTTGAAAACACGGATTGATACCCTGCCGTAAACACCACGATCAAAACAGTCGCAGTTAGTCCCAGCCACGCCACATCGTATTGGAACCCTATCGTCACCAGAATTGCCAGGACGATAGGAATTCCTGCCGAGTATGCAAAATTCACTTCAATAAGCGAGCGGCAGTGAGTGCATTCAACCCCCTTGTGCAGTTGGGACAAATCCAGCACGCCCTGGCGACATTCAGGATATTTTCTGGTTATGGATTGTTTTCCTGGCATGCTGAATTCTTGCATGACGACTAGCGGGTCTTCCACCAAACAGCTCTATTATAGATGGAGTAGCTGGTAAGAGCGCGAGATAAGTAATACTGCCCTATTGATCTGACCGCATGATGCGTGGCGAATGATCCAACTGCCGCTAGTACGGGGAGTAAGCCACCCGAGACCTGGGATACTTCCTCGTCAGTAAGTTCTCGTAAAGTCGTTGTTTGATTCATCATATTCACCTTATATTCCAAATGAGTAGTCGTATTTGTTACCAAAAGATCTGATACTCCCATCTCACCAGGTTCACGGACGCTAGTGATGGATTAAACTCTTGTAGGAATGTTGCTAGCATTAGCGGCTTCAAACGAGGCCCGGAGTAGAACTTGATAGATTTTGAAGAACGTCACCATCCTTTCGAAGGTTGTTTTAACTTCCGTGAAATTGGTGGTTACCCCACCAAAGACGGTCGAAAGATTCGCTGGGGACGATACTTTCGCGCAGGCCGGCAAGATCGCATGACGCCCGCTGACCTCGAACGCGTCGCGGAGCTGGGTATTCGAACCCAGATCGACCTAAGAAGGCCGGATGAACTGGAAGACCAGGGTCGAGGGCCACTTGAGAATATCGGCGTTAGTTACGAATGGCATTCCGTGATTCCACCTGGCGGATCAGCGATATTGGATAAGGCCGCGGGTCAGGGCATATCCGGCGAGCGCTATTTGCGCTATCTCGACTTCGATCCTACTCCTTGGCAGAACGTATTGGGCATATTGGCCGACGCAGAAAGTCATCCACTGCTGGTGCATTGCACGGCGGGCAAAGACCGCACCGGCGTGACCACAGCCTTCCTGCTCACAATCCTTGGTGTCGAGCGCGATCTGATTGAAGCAGATTTCATACTCACTAACCGCGACCAGCCGCGCCACATAGAGTTTCTGAAAAGCAACGGACTTTCCACCGGCTCAGTAGTTCTGGGCCATGGCGTCCCCGAAGATGCCATGTCAGTCTTCCTCGACGGCATGGAAAAAGAACACGGCGGCGTACTCGAATACCTCCGCACCATCGGCATCGACGACAAAATGCAGGCCGTCATGCGTGGGGCGCTGCTGGAAGATTAGTAAGGAGCGGCCGGTTAGAGCGCGAGGCCTTGGGGGTACTTACTCGCTTCAGCGCCCCCGCAGCCCTCCCGGCTGCCCTCGCTTCCTCCGCAAGCCTGTAGTCTTGCTCTCCCAACTCGGTGCGGGGACATATGCTTGCGCGAGCAAGCACCGCCAAGGCCACTTCCGTGCTGCAAGCATCCATCACTAACCACTCCAGCTGCTGGTCAATCTCGGCGTAAGAAGCTGGAGTGAGCGGCTACCCCAGGCCCCACCCCACACTGATTACTAGCAACTTCCACACCCAGCCCCCTATAATAGCGCCCTTATTTTTCCCAGTTGGAGCAGTTAAATGGCACAGGAAAGAACACTTTCCATCATCAAACCAGACGCGGTCGGCAAGAACGCGATAGGTGACATCGTAGCGCGGTTCGAAAAGGCCGGTTTGCAGGTCGTTGCAATGCGCATGGAGCACTTGTCGGAAGACAAAGCCAAAGGTTTTTACGCAGAGCATGACGGCAAACCGTTTTTTGCTGATCTGGTCACGTTTATGACCTCCGGTCCTGTTGTTTTGCAGGTCCTGGAAGGTGAAAACGCCATTGCCGGCAATCGGGAGCTGATGGGTGCAACGAACCCTCAGGAAGCAGACGCAGGCACTATTCGTGCTGACTTTGCGGAATCTATTGATGCCAACGCAGTTCACGGTTCCGATTCGCCGACGTCGGCGGCTCGCGAAATCGACTATTTCTTCAGTGAGGATCAACTCTGCAGCAGATGACCGAAACGCCGAAACTGGACCTGCTGGGGTATACCAGGTCTGAGCTTGAAGCACTGCTCGAAGAGCTGGGTGAGAAACCCTATCGCGCCGAGCAAATACTCAAATGGCTGCATCATCGGTTTGTATCCAATTTCGACGAGATGACGGACATCAGTAAAGCGCTTCGCGCTCACTTTACGGAATTCGCGGAAATCCACGAACCGGAAGTGTTGCAGGAAAAGCATTCAAACGATGGCACTCATAAGTGGCTGCTGAAGGCCAGGTCCGGCAGCGCCATCGAGATGGTGTTTATCCCGGAGGACGGGCGCGGCACCTTGTGTGTTTCTTCTCAGGTGGGTTGTGCATTGGACTGTAGTTTTTGCAGTACCGGTAAGCAGGGCTTTAACAGTAACCTCACCGCGGGCGAGATTATTGGTCAGGTTCGTGTTGCGGTGCAGATGCTGGCAGACAAGTATCCGGACCGTAATCGGGTCGTGACCAACGTCGTGCTCATGGGTATGGGTGAACCGCTGCTTAACATGGATGCGGTTCTGCCGGCGGTCGAACTCATGATGGATGATCTGGGCTACGGCATTTCAAAGCGCAAGGTCACAATCTCCACTGCGGGGGTTGTACCAGGTATTCGCAGGCTCACGGAGCATACGGATGCATCGCTCGCTATCTCTTTGCATGCACCGAACGATGCGATTCGTGATCATCTGGTGCCAATCAATCGAAAGTATCCGATTGCAGAGCTGCTTGAGGCGTGCCGGCAATATGCCGAGAACCTAGGTGAAAAGCGTACGGTAACCATCGAATATACCCTGCTGAAAGGCATAAATGACCAGCCGGAACATGCGGCAGAACTGGCGATCCTGCTCAAGGGATTTCCGTGTAAAATCAATCTGATACCGTTTAATCCGTTTCCGGGTTCCGATTATCGTCGCCCAAGCGCTTTAGCGGTGCGCGCATTTCAGGATCGACTGGTGGATGCAGGTTTTTCGACCATGGTGCGCACAACCAGAGGCGAAGATATCGATGCCGCCTGTGGACAATTGGTTGGAAACGTCGAAGATAAGACGCGACGTCAGGCCCATTACCAGCAAATTGCGCGAGGATAGATAAATGGTCAGGAAATTTTGGTTAGTTGCTATCTTGTTGTTGGCGGGATGCGTGACGCAGACCGACACGCCGCTAAAGGAAGTCGATAAGGATGAGGTGGTGCGCCGCCAGGGTGATCTGGGTATCGGTTATCTGCGACGTGCCGAATATGGACGCGCGAAGGAAAGTCTGAGCAAGGCGCTTCAATATGATTCTCGATCCCATCTTGCCCACACCACCTTTGGTGTTGTTTTTCAGCAGGAAGGCGAGCTGGCGCTCGCGGAAGACCATTTTAAGAAGGCGATTAAGTACGAGCCAGACCTTTCCCAGGCGCGAAATAACTATGGTGCATTTCTTTTTTCACAGAAACGCTTCAGAGAAGCCACCGCCCAGCTCCAGGTCGCCGCGGACGATCGTTTCTATGCGGCAAGGCCAGCGGTGTTTGAAAATCTCGGCCGCTCCTATATGCAGATTAACGACCTGAGTAATGCCGAGGCCTCATTCGAGCGCGCCATTGCTTTGAACCCGAACCAGGCGCGCGCATCTCTGGAACTTTCGGAGATTCGGTTCGGGCAGAAGCGCTATCCGGAGTCATTTCGTCTTTATCAGCAGCATACCGGCGTGTCGCAACAATCGGCGCGCAGTCTTTGGCTGTGTGTGCGACTGGCGGAGATTTTTTCCAACGAGAATGACAAGGCGAGTTGTGCACTGACGCTGAAGAATATATTCCCCGCCAGTCGGGAGTTTGCGCAGTACAAGCTCAGGTATGGCCCATGAGTGACTCGGTCACTGAAGAGATCCCGGTTCAAACCGCATCTGAATTACTGGTTGCTGCGAGAGAGCAGTGCGAGCTAAGTCAGCAAGATGTTGCCGATCAGCTTTATCTGACGGTCACGTTTATTCGTTATATCGATGACGGGTTATTTCACAAGATTGCCAAGCATGCGTTTATCAAGGGTTACTTAAGATCCTACTCGCGGGTCGTTGGCTTAAACGGCGATGAAGTTGTTGCACGATACGAAGAAGAATTGGAGTCTGACCATGGTGTCGATATTCGCGACGTTACGGAAGAACGGGTGGGTAGTGCTGCCCTGACGGGACCTGTATTACAGACCGGTCTGATTGGCCTCGGCGGTATTGTTGTCGTGGTGGCGTTGGTTTGGGCATTCTCCGGTAATGACGAAGAGGTATTACCCCTGGAAGAGGTGAGCGAGGCGCCTGTAGTCCCCGATGAAGCGTCTGAGATGGAGATCGTGAGCCTGCCGTCGGCCCCTGTTGTAGTTGGAAATGAAGCAGCTGAAAACCTGGCAGGTGGAGACGAAGCAGTTGAAACCGAACCTGAAGAAGTTGTGGGCGAACCCGTTCGCCAGGCGATGCGGCGTGATGATGAGAGCATCAGGGAAGCTATCAAAGCCGAGGAAGTTAACGCGGAAGCGTCAGATGCATTTTCAGAGAGTATCAAGGAAGTCACTGTTGAACGGACCTCTGATGATGCGCACGAGTACATCACGGTTGATTCCGGTGGTTTTGATCAACTAGAGTTTACGTTTACCGGTGATTGCTGGGTCGAAATTGAAGATGCAGATGGCGATTCGATATATGGTGATCTGAATCGTGATGGCGATATCCTGACGGTCTACGGCACTGCGCCATTGAAGATTCTTCTTGGTCGTGCATCGGCTGTTACACTGCGTCATAACGGAACCGAGATTGATCTGGCGCTGCATACCACCAGCGATCAGACGGCCAAACTCACTGTTGGCGGCTAACGTAGGCATATGAGACAGGAATCGACAATCAAACGCCGCAAAACCCGCCAGATCATGGTGGGGAGCGTCCCCGTTGGCGGCGATGCACCAATTTCCGTGCAGAGTATGACCAATACAGAAACAACGGACGTGCCGGCGACGGTTGAACAAATCAAGCGACTTGAAGCCGTGGGAGCAGACATTGTACGCGTGTCGGTGCCGACGATGGATGCCGCCAATGCGTTTGGTGCTATACGCAATCAGGTGACGGTGCCGCTCGTAGCCGATATTCACTTCGATTATAAAATCGCACTCAAGGTTGCTGAACTCGGCGTTGATTGCCTGCGAATTAATCCGGGAAACATTGGAAGCAAGGATCGGGTCAAGGCTGTGATATCAAGTGCACGAGATCATGGCATCCCCATTCGTATCGGCGTGAATGCGGGTTCCCTGGGCAAAGATCTGCTGCGCAAATACAAAGAGCCGAATGCGACGGCCATGGTCGAGTCGGCGAAGCGCAATATCGACATGCTCGATGCGGAAGACTTTCAGGACTTTAAACTGAGTATGAAGTCCTCGGACGTTTTTATGGCGATTGAGGCTTATCGGACCATCGCTGAACAGATAGATCAGCCACTGCATCTCGGCATTACCGAGGCAGGTGGGCTTCGATCAGGTACTGTGAAAAGCGCTGCAGGCCTTGGACTGCTGTTGATGGAAGGGATTGGCGACACCGTCAGAATATCCCTTGCGGCAGATCCTGTTGAGGAAGTGAAAGTTGGCTTTGATCTGTTAAAGAGCCTGCACATTCGCAGCAAGGGCATCAATTTGACCGCGTGTCCCAGCTGTTCGCGCCAGAACTTTGATGTGATTGGCATGGTGAACGAGCTTGAACGTCGGGTCGAAGACATTACAACGACGCTTGACGTTGCAATCATAGGCTGTATCGTGAACGGCCCTGGTGAAGCCAAGGAAGCCGACATCGGGCTGACGGGCGCGAGCCCCAATAATCTGGTTTACGAGGCGGGAAAACCACACCATAAAATTACCAACGAAGCATTGCTCGATGATCTTGAGCGAATGATTCGAGATCGTGTTGCCGAAAAGCAACAGCAACAAGAACAACTAATAGCTAAATCTTAAGACCGTGAAAATCCAAGCCGTGCGGGGCATGCAGGACTTGCTGCCCAGACAAAAGGAAATATTCCGATACATTGAAGATACCGTGCGCGGTGTCCTTGAGTCCTATGGCTACGCGGAAATTGGCGTTCCGGTGCTTGAGTCAACACAGCTCTTCAGTCGTCTGGTGGGTGAAGCGACGGACATCGTCGAAAAAGAGATGTACACCTTTGAGGACCGAAACGGCGATAGTCTGACGATGCGGCCAGAGGGCACGGTCGGCGTTGTACGCATGGGTCAGGAGAATGGCCTGCTGTTTAATCAGATTCAGCGATTCTGGTATGCGGGCCCCATGTTTCGTCACGAGCGTCCGCAAAAGGGACGGTATCGTCAGTTTGAGCAGATTGGCGCGGAATGCTTTGGTATGGGTGGCCCGGATATTGATGCGGAGCTCCTGTTTATGTGCCAGCGAATGTGGCAGGCCCTGGGAGTCTCTGACGAGATCCATCTTGAGTTGAACTCCATGGGTACTGCCGAATGTCGTGCGGCCTATCGGAGTGAGCTGGTTGCCTACCTGGAGGATCGCCGTGATGGTCTGGATGAAGATAGTTTGAGGCGTCTGGAGACCAATCCGCTGCGCATTCTGGATAGCAAGGTACCAAAAACACAGGAGCTGCTGGCGGATGCACCGACGCTCACCAATTTTCTGGATGAAGAATCACAGGCGCATTTTGACCAACTGCGTCGTGTACTGGACCAAAAACAGCTTCCTTACCAGGTGAACCCGTCAATTGTCCGCGGGCTCGATTATTACAATAAAACCGTGTTTGAATGGGTGACCGATTCCCTGGGGGCTCAGGGCACGGTATGTGGGGGCGGCCGATACGATGGTCTGGTCGAGCAGGTGGGCGGAAAGGCCACGCCTGGCGTCGGTTTCGCGATGGGTCTGGATCGTTTGGCGATGATGCTGGACGACAAATTTGAATCAACCGCGGGTGCTGATGTCTATATCGCATCGCTCGGTGAGACAGCCAGGGCATATGCGCTCTTGCTTGCTGAGGATATTCGAGGCAACCTTGGGCACGGCAAAGTGGTCGTGCACTGTGCCGACGGAAAATTGAAGAGCCAGATGAAGAAGGCAGACGCCAGTGGTGCGCGTGTTGCGATCATCATCGGTGAAGAAGAAGTTAGTAAGGGGGAGGTTACGGTTAAACATCTGCAAACCGGCGAACAGCAGTCGGTAAGTGCGGAGGGGTTAATTGGTCATCTCTCGGAGATTCTAGCAGGCGGCTGAAAGCGGCCTGATAGACCGATACATGGATGTATCGGCCGCAAATCAGCGACATAGTCGTTGATTTGGCGCGAGCGGGCTGAGGCCCGCGACTTTGAAAAAGTGCAGGACAGCACTTTTGTGTAAATAGATAGGAGTAGAAGTGGCAGAAACAGACGAAGAACAAATAGAGGCAATAAAAACCTGGTGGTCAGAGAATGGCAATTCACTGGTTATCGGTGTGGTCGTAGCCCTTGCGGGGGTATTCGGCTATCGAGCCTGGGAGAACAGCGTTAGTGAGGCTGCCGAGGCTGCCTCGTCACTCTATGAGAGCATGGCCAGTGCAGTGGTTGGGCAGCAGATAAGTCAGTTGCCCGGCGAGACACTGGCGTCAACCCGAGCACTGGGGAATCAGCTAAAGATCGACTTTCCGGATTCAGCCTACGCACACTTTGGTGCACTTCATATGGCAAGGATTGCGGTTGAGACTGATGATCTGGAGTCCGCAGAGACAGAGCTCCGCTGGATGCTGGATAACGATGTTGCCGAAACGCTGGAACCTATCGTTCGGATGAGGCTGGCGCAGGTCGTTGCTGCTCAGGGCCAGTTGGAACAAGCGTTGCTCGTATTACCGAGCGATCAAAATGTTGGGGAGCACACATCTTCCTGGCATGAGGTCAGGGGCGATATCTACTACCAGCTTGAAGATATGAACGCGGCTCGTGATGCATATCAGATTGCCGTGAACGCGGTGGCCGAAGGAAGCCCCAGGCCGGTACTTCAGGCTAAGCTGGAAGATCTAACCTACGTGGAAGAGACCCAGGACGAAGGATGATGCGTACTGCGCTACTCGCACTGATCTTAGTCGCTATTCTGCCAGGTTGTGCCTGGCTCAAAGGCATTACAAGTCTTGGCGAAGAGGATGAGTCTGTAAAACCCAGAGAACTGGAGTCCTTTAAGAAGGAAGTGGATCTCAAGCAGCGCTGGAGCACCAAAATAGGTAAAGGTACAGCAGACAGAGCGATAAGGCTGGTTCCCGCGTTATCTGATAACAGGATATTTGCGGCGTCTGCGAATGGTTCGGTCAAAGCGTTGAACACCTCCAATGGACGTAAAATCTGGGAAGTAAACATCCTGAATTACTACCAGGGTGCAGAACGCGCTAATGCTTTTGCCAAAGATGTAGACGTAATAACGGGCGGCGTTGGTGTTGGTGAAGGCATGTTGGCTGTGGGTTCCGCGGCAGGAGAAATCATCGTCATGAATCAAAGCGATGGCACGCTTGCCTGGCGGGCGCGGACCAGCAGCGAGGTATTGTCGCGACCCCAGATTGACCGTGATTTAGCGGTTGCACACACTATTGATGGGAAGATCACCGCCTATAACGCGCTTGACGGCGAGCGTCTGTGGGTTTATTCCATGACCCTGCCATCCTTAAGTCTGCGTGGTACTGCAACACCAATTGTAACGTCACAGTTTGTTGTTGGTGCGTTTGCCAACGGCAGATTCGCGCTGCTCAATCGGGAGTCCGGACTGGCTGCGGTCGATCGGGCCATTGGCCTTGCCCAGGGCAAGAGCGATCTGGAACGTCTGGTAGACATCGATGGCAATATGGTCATCGATGGGCAACGTCTCTATATCGCCGGGTTTCAAAGTAACATCATCGCGGTGAACCTGAATACAGCGCAGATTGAATGGGGGAAAGAGAGTTCCAGTGTGGTCGGGCTTGGCGAAGGCTTCGGTAATATCTATGTCGGCGGAGCCGACGGTGTCATCAGTGCATACGATGCGCTCAGCGGAAAGCCTGTTTGGGAAATCGACTCCCTCACTAACCGGGATATTACAACGCCGGTAACGGCGAGTAGCTATGTTGTGGTAGGGGATTTTGAAGGTTATCTACACGTCATTGCACAATCTGACGGGCGCTTTGTGGGTCGTCGCAAAGTTGACGGCAATGGGCTTTACTCGCCTGCTGTTGCGGATGGTAATCGAGTTTACGTGATGGGTACGAGCGGTAGCCTTTCAGCATACGACATCCAGTAGGGCAGCAAGCTCTTCTCCTGAAATTCACCACCGTGCCTCTAGTTTCTTTGCAGGAAATTTTTTTCTTAATGGTTTCCTTTGGAATGTCGCTTCTCCTCGTGCAGAATCAGAACTTTGTGGACAGAAACTAGCTCATGCTTCCTGTTATTGCCCTCGTTGGACGTCCCAACGTCGGAAAATCAACATTATTTAATCGTCTAACCAGATCCAGAGATGCACTTGTTGCCAGCTTTCCGGGGCTGACCCGTGACCGTCAGTATGGTCAGGGGGCACTCGGTGACCTTGACTACGTGATAGTCGATACGGGTGGTCTTACAGATGAGAAGGGTGGTATCGATAAACCTATGGCAGATCAGGTCATGCAGGCGATCGCTGAAGCAGATGTGATTGCTTTTATGGTTGATGCTCGGGACGGCAGGATAGCGGGCGATGAGACGATAGCTGAAATGTTACGGCAGCAGAGGGTGCCGGTCCTGCTGGTCGTCAACAAGATCGATGGCCAGGACCCTGACATGGCGGCGTCAGAATTCTATTCTCTTGGGTTCGGTGACCCGGCTTACATTTCCGCCAGCAATGGTCAGGGGGTGACGCAGTTTATTAACGAAAATGTTGCGAGCTTCCCGGGGTTGGATGCCGAGGTGTCCGAGAGCACAGAGGAACCAGGCATCAAGATCGCGGTTGTTGGTCGCCCGAACGTCGGAAAATCGACATTGGTGAATCGCCTCCTGGGCGAGGAGCGAGTCGTTGTCTTCGATGCGGGGGGAACGACAAGAGACAGTGTGTATATACCGTTCGAACGAGATGGAGAACGCTACACGTTGATTGATACGGCAGGTGTTCGCCGTCGCGGCAAGGTGGCAGAGAGCATCGAGAAGTTCTCCGTTATCAAGACCCTTGATGCGATCTCCGATGCTAATGTCATCGTGTTGATGATCGACGCAAGAGACGGAATCGTTGAACAGGACCTTCATCTGCTGGGTCACGTTCTTGATACCGGCCGCGCGCTGGTCATCGCAATCAATAAGTGGGATGGTCTTGCCAGGGATGAACGTGATCGAATTCGCTCTGAGTTGGAGCGGCGCCTGACCTTTATCGATTTTGCGAAAATTCATTTTATTTCAGCAATGCATGGTTCGGGCGTGGGCAATCTCTATGGTTCGATCCATCGGGCTTACGAGTCGGCAACCCGCGGCATCAAGACCTCGGATCTCAATCTTATTCTTGAGCAGGCGGTGAATGATCATCAGCCACCCCTGGTGCGAGGGCGCCGTATCAAACTACGTTACGTCCATCTTGGTGGTAACAATCCTCCCGTCATCGTGGTGCATGGTAATCAGACTGATGCAGTGCCCGCGTCGTACAAGCGTTATCTGGAACATCGCTTTATTGACGCACTGGAACTAGAAGGCACGCCAGTTCGGCTGGACTTCAAAACCGGTGACAATCCTTTTAAAGGGCGAAAGAATCAGTTGAATCGCCGTCAGGTTTCCCGCAAAAGACGTCTGATGGATCATGTGAAGAAACAGGAACGTCGACGCAAGCGTCGGCGTTAGAAAGGCGTGCGATCAGTCGGCCAGGAATAGTGCGGGGTCTACTCGCGCGTTGTTGAGGCTGACACCCCAATGCAGATGCGGTCCCGTGACTCGACCAGTCTGCCCGACCTTGCCGATTAGTTCACCTGCATCGACGGTATTCCCCAGTTCGACATCGATACTGCTTAGATGACAATACATGGTGACAAGACCCTGGCCATGATCTATCAAAATAGTGTTCCCGTTGAAAAAGTAATTGCCCATGGCAACGACGATGCCGGCGGCGGGAGAAACAATGGGCGTACCTTCCGGCGCTGCGATGTCCATACCACTATGAGGGTTTCTGGGTTGTCCGTTTAATACGCGACGCAGCCCGAACGAGCTGGAGCGGGGGCCATCCACCGGTGATTGAAAGTCTGTATTTGGCGTGCTGTCCGCGTCAAAGTGCAGGAAAGCTGAATCCATCGCCTTACGTTCCCCGCCAATACGTTCCAGATCTTCCGGCAGTGGGTTTACCTGCCGCCGGTTTTTAATGGTCAGATGCTGGGTTTCGTATTCATGTGGGCTTACCTTGAAAGCGATACGCCTTTTACCCGAGATGATCTCGTATTCACCTGGTTTGGTTGATAGCGGAATCCCGACAATCGCATAGGCTTCATCGGATGTTGCCAACGTCATGACCCGTTTGCCGTTATATTTTGTTGGTTCTGCAATGCCGATGGGGATAACGGCGATGCCCCCTGGTACAGGATGATGTTCGGGAAGCCCAAAGGCTTGCGCAGTCCAGAGTAATGAGCAGATCAAAAGGAAGGTGGCGCCAGGTGATCTAGTCATGGGTGTCTTTGACCTCCGCGGTCAGTGCCCCCTGCTGCAAACGTACGTTGATCAGATCTCCCTTCGTGACGCTTTCCGCGCTGGTGATCACTTTTTTAGGGGACCCGGAAGGGCTGGCGATTGCATAGCCTCGCTCCAGTGTGGCAAGTGGGCTCAGGGTATCCATCTTCTGTGCAAGAGAATGCAATTTGTTCGTGTCGTTCACCACTTTCTTGTCTATCGCGGCGGCGAGCTTTTGTTGCAGCTGTTCGATTTTGCGTTCCGTTTCTTCAAAACGCGATTTGTTCAGCAATCGAAGTTCCAGATTGTCCAGTCGCTGGCTCAATTCCTGTAGCCGCTGTCCAGGGTGCCGCATCCGCTTTGACAGGTGGCCCAGGTGGTTCTGATGGGTCGACAGTAGTGCGCCAAAGCGCGATGCCAGTCGTTCCTGGGTCCCACGAATTGCATCTGACCAATCCCGCTGATCAGGGCTCACCAGCTCCGCGGCGGCAGAGGGTGTGGGTGCACGCAGGTCAGCAACAAAGTCGGCAATAGATACATCAGATTCATGACCGATGGCGGATACAACGGGTACATCGCTTGCGGCAATTGCCCGGGCCACGCTTTCAGTATTGAAGGCCCAGAGGTCTTCCAGTGAGCCGCCGCCCCGCGCGACCAGTAATACGTCGAATGGATTGGTTTCATAGGCATTCGCGAAAGTCAGCGCCTGGGTAATCTGATCCGTGGCTTCATTGCCCTGGACCTGCACCGGCAGGATCGAAACCTTAATGGCGGGAAAGCGCCGGCCAAGGATATTGATGATGTCGTGTACTACAGCGCCGGTGGGTGAAGTGATAATGCCGACTTGCTGAGGCAGCTCAGGAATAGGTTTCTTGTTGGCTTCATCGAACAATCCTTCCTGTTGCAGCTTCGCTTTGAGTGCTTCATAGGCGCGTAGCAGGGCACCGTCGCCGGCGTCTTCCAGGTGATCGGCGATGAGCTGGAATTCTCCGCGACCCTCGTAGAGGCTGATTCGCCCGCGGATGACGACCTGCAGGCCGTCTTTTGGTTTTACCCGTTGTAGCTGGTTACGATTGCGGAACATGGCGCAGCGGAGTTGGGCCGAGGAGTCTTTGAGCGTGAAGTACCAGTGTCCGGAAGAAGGCCTGGCGAAATTCGAAATCTCACCTTCCACCCATACCATCGGAAATTCACCTTCCAGCACGCGGCGGGCACTGCGGTTGAGTTCCGATACCGAGATTACTGTTCTATTAATTCCGCCGCTGGCGCTTCTATTTATGTCGCTAGATTGCATCAGTGCATGATAGCGTGAACCTTGGGTGCGAGGTAGCGCCTGCGGCTTGTGTAAGTTTGCGGCTATTGTAAAGAGCACCTGTGTTAAGCGGTTTATGCGGCGAGGGATTCCAGTATAATGCAGCGCTTTCACGCGAGGGCAACCATGAGTCAGGATATCCATCAGGAAAAAATCCTTATCCTGGACTTCGGTTCCCAGTACACCCAGCTGATTGCGCGACGCGTTCGTGAAATTGGCGTCTACTCAGAAATCCAGCCCTATGACCTGTCGACAGACGTGGCGAAAGCGTTTGCTCCGACCGGCATTATCCTGTCCGGCGGACCTGATTCAGTCACCGTAGACGACACCCTGCGTGCGCCTGACTATGTATTTGAATTTGGCGTACCGGTGCTCGGTATTTGTTATGGCATGCAAACCATGGCGAAGCAGCTTGGTGGTGAGGTCGTAGGCTCCAGTCATCAGGAGTTTGGCTATGCGAGGGTGCTGGTCAATGAAACGAGCGCGCTGCTGGATGGCATCGAGGATGTGTTTGAGTCCGGTACCCCGGCACTGGATGTGTGGATGAGCCATGGGGACAAGGTTGTTGCGCTCCCGGACGGCTTCAAGGGAGTTGCCAGCACAGATACGACCGAGTTCGCAGCGATGAGCGACGAGAGTCGTCGTTTTTATGGTGTGCAGTTTCATCCTGAGGTTAACAACACGCTTCAGGGACTGCCGATCATGCAACGTTTCGTGCTCGACATCTGTGAGTGCCAGGGACTATGGACGCCAGCCAATATTGTAGAAGAAATCATCACAGACGTTCGTGCCCGGGTTGGCAGTGACCAGGTGCTGCTTGGATTATCCGGCGGTGTTGATTCGTCGGTCGTGGCGGCACTGCTGTCGCGGGCGATCGGTGATCAGTTGACCTGTGTATTTGTTGATAATGGACTCTTGCGCCTCAACGAGGCAGAGCAGGTAATGGCGATGTTTGGCGAAAAGGCAGACAACGCGTTTGACCTGAATATCGTTGCTGTGGATGCTGAAGAACGCTTCCTGGGGAAACTCAATGACATCGAAGATCCGGAGGCCAAGCGTAAGATCATCGGCAATACGTTCATTGATGTCTTCGAAGAAGAATCCAACAAACTGACGAATGTTAAGTACCTTGCCCAGGGAACAATCTATCCGGACGTTATTGAGTCTGCCGGTAACAATAATAGTAAGGCGCAGGTAATCAAGTCGCATCACAATGTGGGCGGCCTGCCGGATTACATGAAACTCGATCTGATTGAACCGCTACGCGAGTTGTTCAAAGACGAAGTGCGCCGTATCGGCCTTCAGCTGGGCCTCTCCCAGGAGATCGTTTTTCGTCACCCGTTTCCTGGTCCCGGCCTGGGCGTGCGGATTCTGGGCGAGGTCAAAAAGGAATATGCGGATTTGCTGCGTCAGGCCGACCACATCTTTATTGAAGAACTCTACAACGCGGATTGGTACGACAAGGTAAGCCAGGCGTTTGCGGTATTCCTGCCGGTGAAGTCTGTCGGTGTCGTCGGCGATGCCAGGCGCTATGAGTACGTCATTGCGCTGCGCGCGGTGGAGACCATCGACTTCATGACAGCACGCTGGGCCCAGTTGCCCTATGAGCTACTGGAAACTGTGTCCACCCGAATTATCAACGAGATCAGCGGTGTCTCGCGTGTAACCTACGACATTTCGAGTAAACCCCCCGCGACCATCGAGTGGGAGTAGTAACCCTTGGGTTTATTTGAACGATTTCTGACTATCTGGGTAGGCTGTTGTATCGCCGCCGGCGTTCTGCTCGGTAATGTTTTCCCCCGGGGTATTCCAGATCATTGCGTCCATTGAATATGCACACGTGAATCTTGTCGTGGCCGTACTCATCTGGGTGATGATCTACCCGATGATGGTTCAGGTCGATTTTGCGGCGGTGCGACATATCGGTGATAAGCCCAGGGGGCTCATTCTGACGCTGATCGTCAACTGGCTGATTAAGCCGTTTACGATGGCCGTCCTTGGTTGGTTATTTTTTCGATATGTCTGGGCCGATTTTGTAGATCCGCAGACTGCCAGCGAATACATCGCGGGTATGATTTTGCTGGGCGTTGCACCGTGTACGGCGATGGTGTTTGTCTGGAGTCAGCTCACCAAGGGTGATCCCAACTACACGCTGGTCCAGGTTTCCGTAAACGATGTGATCATGATATTTGCGTTCGCGCCGGTAGCTGCTTTTCTGTTGGGGTAAGTGATATCGCGGTTCCCTGGGAGACACTGCTACTCTCGGTGGTACTTTACGTGTTGCTGCCACTGGTTGCCGGCTATTTCACGCGTCGCTTGCTTGAGAAACATCGGGAGGAGGGCATCGAAGGTTTTGTTGCGCTGCTGAAACCCTGGTCCATTGTTGGGCTGCTGGCGACGGTTATTCTGCTCTTCGGTTTTCAGGCGCAGAAAATCATCGATCAGCCGGAGGCGATTGGCATGATTGCGGTGCCGTTGCTGCTGCAGACCTATGGCGATATTCACCATCGCCTACATCGCTGCAATTTTCCTGAAGCTGCCGCACACCATCGCGGCACCGGCTTGTATGATTGTCACGTCAAATTTCTTTGAGCTTGCGGTGGCGGTAGCCATTTCTCTTTTCGGCCTGAATTCAGGCGCTGCACTTGCGACCGTTGTCGGGGTTCTGGTAGAAGTGCCGGTGATGCTTTCCCTGGTTGCCTTTGCGAATAAAACGAGACATTGGTTGCCTGAGGATTGATGGCAATTTGCCTGTGTCTTCTGGTGAGGTAAACTGGTAGCAGGAAAACCGGTCCAGGTACTTATGCTGGGAAAACTTATAGCGCTAGTGTATTTCGTTCTGATGGTGGTATCGCCACTGCAAAGCTTTGCCTGTGAAATGCTTACGCCCGAGCCTATGGCAGAGTCTGTTCAGAGTATGGACATGTCAGACTGCCATAAGAAGAAGCAAGCAGAGGAATCTCAGAGTATAGATTGCATGCTGACGTGTATGCACTGCGCCGGGTCGGTCGCGTCATACAGTGACCAAATAACCCCAGTTTCCATAGCTCACGATACTTTATTGAATGACGGTCTTCCCCGTATTCTTCCACCTCACAATTCTGACCTCCTAAGACCACCTATCGCCTAAACATTTTGCGCCACAGGTTTGCTGTGGCTTTGTGAATCTGCTGGATTTTTTACCAGCAATTTACCGCAATATTTGTTGGAGGTGATCATGGCGTTTGCCAGTAAACCACATAGAACCATTACACTGGTTCTGTTAACGATGCTGTTTAGTGCTTTGGCCCAGGGGGCTGACTCACTCGGTATCACCGAAGCTGTTGATACGGCTATTTCGAGCAATCCGGGGCTCGCTCAGCTCAGAGAGAAACATGCCGCGTTCCGGGAGGTCCCGTCGCAGGTCGGTACGTTACCCGACCCGATGGTCAGTCTGAATGCAATGAACTTTCCGGTCTCCGGTTTTCATCGCCGGCAGGAGCCGATGACTCAGGTGCAACTGGGAGTCATGCAGGCTTTCCCGTTTCCGGGAAAGTTATCTCTCCGGAAAGAAGCAGCTGAGTTTGATGCCATTGCCGTAGGGCACAGCGTTGATGACTTGAGGGTGCAACTTGTTGCTGACGTCAGAATGACCTGGTGGCAGATCTACTATCTGGATAGAGCGCTGGAAACGGTGAAGAGCAATCAGCAGCTGTTTCGGGAATTTATTGACATCACGCGAAAGAAGTACGAAGTCGGTATCGGTTTACAGCAGGATGTATTGCTGGCCCAGCTCGAACTATCGCGACTGTTCGATCAGCAGGTTCAGATTGAGGCCATGCGTACGCAGCAGGCGATTGCACTTAATGTGCTGATGGACAGACCAGAATCGGTAGAGGTGACGCTGTCGCCATTAGCGGGCCAGCAACTGAATGAGCTGCAGAATAAGAAGGTCTACTTCCAACTGGCAGAATCACGACCGCTGCTCATGAGGCAGAAGGCCCAGGCAGATGCAGCTAAGGCCAGGTTGGCGAGCGCGGAGAAAGATCACCTGCCGGATTTCAACGTTGGCGTGAGCTACGGCGACCGTCGTGGAGATAATCCGAACGGCAGTTCTCGAGATGATTTCTTTTCTGTCATGGTTGGCGTGAAGATTCCGCTTTACGCCAGCAGAAAGCAGGACAAGGCGCTCAGTCAACGCACGCACGAATCGCAAAGTGCGATGTACGCAACGACTGATACGCGCGGCCGGATCTACGGTGCCATCACCAAATTCATGACAGCCTATGGGCAGGCGTCGGATCGATTCGATCTCTTTAAGACGTCGATTATTCCTCAGGCGACCCAGACCGTTGAATCGATGATTGGGGGCTATCAGGTAAATCAGGTCGACTTTCTTAATCTGGTCAGAGCGCAGATCACACTTTTGAATTACGAATTGCAGTATTGGCGCGCCTACAGCGATGCCAAGCGATCCCTGGCGGCTCTCGAAGGCGCCGTGGGGGGAGGAGATGTTTATGAATAAGAGCACACTAATCGTAGCCGGGATAACGCTGCTACTGGGAATTGGACTGGGCTACTGGTTATCGCTAGGGCCGGAAGAAAAAGCAGGTGAAGAACCCGAAAGGAAGCCCCTCTATTATCGGAACCCAATGGACCCGACCATCACGTCCCAGACACCGGCACAGGATTCCATGGGGATGGACTACATTCCGGTCTATGAGGAAAGCAAGGAAGAGGAACGGGAGGTACTTTTTTATCGAAACCCAATGAATCCCGATATTACTTCGCCCACGCCAGCGAAGGACTGGATGGGCATGGATTATATTCCGGTCTATGCGGATGCTTCGGTCGAGGCCTCGGGTACGGTAAATATCGACCCGGTTGTTGTACAGAACATCGGTGTCAGAACTAAGCCTGTTGTTCGCAAAGATATCAGTCGGACCATTCGCGCTGTTGGTCGTGTCGATGTGAATGAAGAGAAGATCACTCGATTACATCCGAAAGTAGAAGGATGGGTCGAGGAGATATTCATTGAAACTACCGGTGAGCTCGTCGAGGTTGATGACATGCTGATGGGTTTCTATTCCCCCAAACTGGTGGCCAGCCAGCAGGAGTATGTTCTGGCGTTGGCAGGGCGCGGCTCTCTGGGTAGCAGTTCCATAGAAGAGGTTAAACGGGGCGCCGACCAGTTGCTGCAAAGCTCGCTTGAGCGGCTGCGGTTTTTTGATGTCCCGGAGCATCAGCTTCGCGAGCTCGAGGAGACCCGTAAGGTTAAGCGCAGCCTGCATATTCATTCTCCTGTAGCTGGGACTATCATCAATGTCGGTGTCAGGCAGGGGCAATACATTACGCCGCAAACCGAGATCTACCAGATCACAGATTTAAGTGAGGTCTGGGTATATATCGACGTGTACGACTATGACTTGCCCTGGGTCAGGATGGGTGACAAGGTTGAGTTGACCCTTGCCAGCCTGCCAGGCGAAGTCTTTACCGGCGTGCTGTCCTACATCTTTCCCTATGCGGAAGCGAATACACGGACGACGAAACTCAGAGTCGGTTTTGATAATCCGGAGTACCGGCTGCGCCCAGAGATGTTTGCCGATGCACTCATTCACGCCGACCCATTGGAGGATGTGCTCGTTATCCCTTCTGAAGCAGTCGTCAGGTCAGGTGAGGGTACTCAGGTGTTTGTCATGCGGGGAGAGGGTAAGTTTGAACCGCGGGATGTGTCATTGGGTATTGCTTCAGGGAATGAAACGGTCGTTCTTAGGGGCGTGTCGGAAGGGGAGCAGGTGGTTGCCTCTGCACAGTTCCTGATTGATTCCGAGTCAAAGTTAAAAGAGGCCACCGCCAAGATGCTTGAGGTAATGCGCGGTGAATCGGCGCCCTCCAAGGAAGCCGAGATGCCGATGGAGCACCATCATCATGATTAGTGCGCTCATTAACTACTCCCTTCGAGATCGTGCCATGGTGGTGCTTGTCGCGTCATTGATCGCCGTGATGGGGTACCTGGCGTACCGCACGACGCCACTGGACGCCATCCCGGATCTGTCAGACGTACAGGTCATTGTTTTTACCGAGTACCCGGGGCAGTCGCCCCAGGTTGTTGAAGACCAGGTCACCTATCCTTTGACCACTGCAATGCTGGCGGTCCCGAAAACGACGGTGGTTCGCGGCTATTCATTTTTTGGCTTCTCGTTCATCTACATCATCTTTGAAGACGATACCGAGATGTACTGGGCGCGTTCACGGGTTCTTGAAGCACTGAATTATGTGAGTAATCGGCTGCCGAGTGGGGTTACGTCGACTCTGGGTCCGGATGCAACAGGGGTAGGCTGGATATATGAATACGCGCTGGTTGATAGAAGCGGTAGGCACGACCTTGCCGATCTGCGATCTATTCAGGACTGGTATCTGCGATACCCGCTGCAGACCGTCGATGGTGTGGCTGAAGTTGCTTCGGTAGGCGGCTTTGTAAAGCAGTACCAGATTGAAGTTGATCCCAATGTGCTCTACCGGTTTGGTATTTCCCTCGAAAAAATAAAGACGGCCCTGAGGATGTCGAACAACGATGTCGGCGGCAAGCTGGTTGAGCTCGGTGAGACGGAATATATAGTGCGCGGGCTTGGTTACATTGAGTCTGTTGAAGATATTGAGAGCATCCCGGTTGGCGTTGGCAAGAACGGCACCCCAATACGCCTGAAAGACGTTGCGACGGTGCAGCTGGGACCTGAGCTTCGACGTGGTCTCGTCGACCTCAACGGTGAAGGTGAAGTTGCCGGCGGCGTGGTCATCATGCGATTCGGTGAGAATGCGCTGGAGACAATTAAGGCCGTAAGAACGAAGCTTGAGGATCTCAAGAAAGGACTTCCCGAAGGCGTTGAAATTGTTCCCGTCTATGACCGTGGCGATCTGATTGAACGCGCGGTCGCCAGTCTAACCTCGTCGCTGCTGCAGGAGCTGGTGGTTGTCAGCATTTTGGTCATTGTCTTCCTGCTACACGCTAGGTCGGCGTTTGTCGCCATCATTACTGTACCCCTCGGTATATTGATCGCTTTAATCATCATGAGGTTTCAGGGCCTTAACGCGAACATCATGTCGCTGGGTGGTATCGCTATTACTATCGGCGCTATGGTGGATGGCGCGATCGTGATGGTGGAGAACGCACACCGTCGTCTGGCCCTGGCGGTGGAGAGTAAAGGAGGGCAGCTAACCTCCAGCGAGCATTGGGACACCATCGGTAAATCTTGTCGTGAGGTCGGTCCGGCGCTGTTCTTTTCGTTACTCGTGATCGCGGTATCTTTCATACCCATATTTACCATGCAGGCTCAGGAGGGAAGACTCTTCAGTCCGCTCGCCTTTACCGCGACGTATTCCATGGTTGCGGCGGCCATTCTGGCGGTAACCCTGGTGCCCGTCATGATGGGATATCTGTTGCGCGGCCGGATAATGGCAGAAGCAAGCAATCCACTAAACCGTGTGCTGCACGCGTTACACACCCCGGCACTAAAGCTGGCAGTGAGATTCAGGGGTCTGACCCTGGTGTTGGCGGCGCTTCTGCTGCTCGCGACCTATTATCCTTTGTCGAGGCTGGGGAGTGAGTTCATGCCGCCGCTCGATGAAGGCGACATCCTGTATATGCCGACCACGTTCCCGGGCATTTCGATTACCAAGGCCAAGGAGCTACTGCAGCAAACCGACAAGATCCTGGCGACTTTTCCTGAAGTCCATCACGTATTCGGCAAGGTTGGCCGCGCGGAAACGGCGACCGATCCTGCGCCGCTGGCGATGATAGAGACGACCGTACGCCTCAAGAGTCGGGAAGAGTGGCCTGACCCGACCATGACGACCAAAGATCTCATGAACAAGATGGATCAGGCGATAAGAATACCGGGGCTCGCCAATACCTGGACTATGCCGATTAAAGCCCGCATCGATATGTTGTCGACCGGGATCAAGACACCCGTTGGTATTAAAGTCTCCGGGCCTGACCTTAATGTGTTGCAACAGATCTCGGGTGACATCGAACAGGCAATGAAGACACACCCGGATACGCTGTCTGCCTTTGGCGATCGCGGGGTGGGAGGTTACTACCTTGATATTAAGATCGACCGGGAACAGGCGGGTCGCTACGGATTGACGGTGGGCGCGATTCAGAATGTCGTGCAGAGTGCGATCGGTGGTATGAATATTACCGAGACTGTTGAAGGCCTGGAGAGGTATCCGGTCAGCATTCGCTATCCGCGAGCACTGCGAAGCGATCCTGAGGCATTGCGACGTGTGTTGATTCCGACGCCGGCCGGTAATCAGATCCCATTAGGGCTGGTGGCAGAACTGGAGTTCAACCGCGGCCCGCCCGTGATTAAAAGCGAGGACGCGAGGACTAATGCCTGGGTCTATATCGACATTGCCACCTCGGATATCGGTGGCTATGTCGCGGAAGCCAAACGGTTAATCGATGCGGAAGTTGAAATACCGCCTGGATATACGATTGCCTGGTCCGGGCAGTTTGAGTATATGGAAAGAGCAGTGGCACGATTGAGTATCGTCACGCCGCTCACCCTGTTGCTTATCTTCTTGCTGCTATACCTTAACTTCAGAAATATTGTTGAGCCGGTGGTTGTCATGATATCGATTCCCTTCGGGTTGATTGGCGGCATCTGGCTCATCTATGCCAACGACTACAATATCTCCGTTGCAGTTGCGGTTGGCTTTATCGCGTTGGCGGGAATGGCAGCGGAAATCGGCGTGCTTGTGCTGAGCTTCATCAATCAGGAACTGGATGCGAGACGCTCTGGCAATCCATTGAGTACAGAAGCGATAAAAGAGATTGTTGTTACCGGGACATCTCGTCGCGTGAGGCCGGTTGTGATGACTGCTGTGTCGACCATGGCGGGGCTGGTGCCGATTATGATGAGTACCGGTACCGGTTCCGATGTCACCCATCGGATAGCGGCGCCCATGTTAGGCGGCATGCTGAGTGTGATGTTGCTGAATCTGGTTGTGCTGCCGGTGATCTATAGCTATGTGTTGCAGCTAAGAGAAAGGAACGTGTCCTCACGCGTGTCACTGAGGAAAGTTCTGTAGAATAGGGGTTGAAGGAGAAGCGCCATGGTTTGCCACGATGATTGTTGCGGTAGTGATTTTGACATGCGTCAGAAGGATACGCTGGTCAAAGTCCTTGTTATCAATGCAGTCATGTTCGTGGTTATTATGGCTGCTGCCCTCTACGCCAGTTCAACGGCATTACTGTCAGATAGTCTGGATAACCTCGGTGACGCGCTGACCTACGGTTTGAGTTTGTACGCGGTATTCCATGGTGCGGGCACTAAAGCAAAAGTCGCGCTGTTTAAAGGCGGGCTGATCTTTCTGGCGGCGTGCCTTGTTGCCATGCAGGTTGCTTACCGACTGGCTAATCCCGTGCTGCCCTCCTACGACGTAATGAGTGTCGCCAGTATCGCGGCTTTATGTGCCAACGGGCTCTGTCTCTATCTGCTGTGGCAACACAGGCACGAAGACATAAACATGAGTTCAGTATTCGAATGCTCTCGGAATGACATCGCTGTAAACCTGTCCGTTATTATCGCAGCGGGAGGTGTGTGGTTCTTCAACGCTGCATGGCCCGACCTAGTTGTTGCCTCCTTGCTGGTGATTCTGCTCCTTAACTCCTCTGCACGAGTCATTAAAGGCGCCTGGAGCGAGATCACACTGCAGCGTGTTGACGCGAGCGCTTAGGGACCTTCGTGAGTGTCTCGGACGACCCGGCGCTGTATATGCGAGAGGCCTATGCGCTGGCATTGAAGGCTCGCGAGTTAGACGAGGTACCCGTAGGGGCGGTAATTGTTAGGGATGACAAGATCATTGGTCGGGGCTTTAACAAAACACTCACCAGTGGTGACCCCACTGCTCATGCGGAGGTGGTTGCCCTGCGTGATGCGGCGCAAAACGAAGGCAATCATCGTCTGCCCGATGCGGACATCTTCGTGACAATAGAACCGTGCACCATGTGTGCCGGTACGCTCGTACATGCTCGAATTCGCAAGTTATATTTCGCGACCCCTGAGCCCAGATCCGGCGCGGTGATCTCGACGGTCCAGGTGCTGGACAATCAATCGCTTAACCATCGTGTTCAATATGAGCAGGGACTTTGCGAAAGTGATTGCGCGCAGTTGATCAGGGATTTTTTTGCGGCAAAAAGATAGCGGACCTATACAAGACCTATATAATACCCATTTACGTGCACTGGATTTCTCATGCTGACGCTGCAAGGCGCGCCCGCACTCTCGGATTTTCGGATAAAAAAGCTAATTGGGGACCTCGCTGTCTCTGAGATCGATGCAATACACTCCGCATTTGTTCACTTCGTCGATACCGATCGAGACCTCGACCCCGGCGAACTTAAGACCCTCCAGCAGATTCTGACATACGGTCCTGCCCTGGATGACACGGCAGAAGGTGAGGGATTGTTACGTCTTGTCGTACCCAGGCCAGGTACCATTTCTCCCTGGAGTTCCAAGGCGACCGATATCGCCCATATTTGCGGTTTGACTGCCGTTAAGCGAATTGAGCGGGGTATCGCTTTTCGTTTGCAGGTAAGCGGGACGTTAAGTGAAGAAGCGTTTCACGCGGTGGATCAGGTGCTGCATGATCGAATGACCGAGACGGTGCTACCGGATTTGGATGCAAACGTGTTATTCGAGACCGCTGATCCAAAGCCCCTTGGATATGTCTCGCTGCTGTCTGATGGCATGGCCGCGCTCGAGTCTGCGAACAAAGCCCTGGGTATGGCGCTGACCACAGATGAAATGCAGTATCTCGTAGACGCATTTACTCGCCTGGGTCGCGATCCGACGGATGTGGAGTTGATGATGTTTGCTCAAGCGAACTCGGAACACTGTCGGCACAAGACCTTTCGCGCCAGCTGGACCGTTGATGATGCGCCGCAACGGTATAGTTTGATGGACATGATTCGAAATACCTTCGAACAAACCAATGGCGAAGGTGTGTTGAGTGCGTATGAGGATAATGCCTCGGTCATTGCCGGGCCAACAGCCACCCGTTTTTATCCGGATCCGGAAACCCGGGAGTACGCCTACAGCGAAGAGACAGTTAATATTCTGATGAAGGTGGAGACCCACAATCATCCTACGGCCATCGCACCTTTCCCTGGTGCAGCGACAGGTTCCGGCGGAGAGATCAGAGACGAGGGTGCAGTTGGGCGTGGTTCTAAACCGAAAGTTGGTCTGACGGGTTATACCGTCTCCAACCTGAAAATCCCGCACCAGTCTGAACCCTGGGAGAAAGATTACGGCAAGCCGAATAGGATTTCTTCTGCGCTCGACATCATGATCCATGCGCCGATCGGCGGTGCCGCGTTTAATAATGAATTTGGTCGCCCGAATATCTGTGGCTATTTCCGTACATTCGAACAGGAATTCGGCGGTGAGGTACGTGGTTATCATAAGCCCATCATGATTGCCGGTGGTCTGGGCAATATTCGCAGCGAACACATTGATCAGCGACCCATCGAAACGGGCGCCTCGCTTGTGGTGCTGGGCGGTCCTGCAATGTTGATTGGTCTTGGCGGGGGCGCAGCCTCGTCGATGGCTACCGGTGCGAGCGATGCGGATCTCGATTTTGCCAGCGTACAGCGAGGCAATCCGGAGATTGAGCATCGCTGCCAGGAGGTCATCGATCAATGCTGGCAGTTGGGCGATGACAATCCGATACAGTTTATCCACGATGTTGGGGCTGGAGGACTGTCGAATGCGTTACCGGAGCTGGTCAAAGACGGAGGCGTAGGTGGTCAGTTTGAATTGCGCAATGTGCCCAATGATGAACCCGGTATGTCGCCACTGGAAATATGGTGTAACGAAGCTCAGGAACGCTATGTACTTGCGATTGCCGAAGAAGATGTAGCGAGGTTCTCCGCGATCTGCGAAAGAGAGCGATGTCCGTTTGCCATTGTAGGCAAAGCACAGCAGGCACATGATCTGCAGGTGGCTGACCAGCTATTTGAAGATAAACCGGTGGACCTGCCCATGGCAGTTTTGTTTGGCGAGGTTCCGGCATTGGCAAAGGATGTGTCGTCAGAGTCAGTGCCCGACGAGGAAGATTCGCAAACGTTGACGCTGGATCAGGCAGCACATCTGGTGATGGGCCATCCAACAGTCGCCAGCAAGAATTTTCTTATCACTATCGGTGATCGCACCGTTGGCGGCTTTGTTTCTCGGGATCAGATGATTGGACCCTGGCAGGTGCCGGTTTCCGATGTGGCGGTTTCTACTAGTAGCTATAGTGGAGTAAGCGGCGAGGCGATGGCCATGGGAGAACGCACGCCCCTTGCGCTGCTTGATGCGCCAGCCTCTGGCCGTATGGCAGTCGCCGAATCGATAACCAATATCGCTGCGGCGCGGATCGATGAGATCGGTAACATTAAGCTCTCTGCCAATTGGATGGCGGCAGTCGGACATCCCAATGAAGATGCGAACCTTTACAAGACTGTTGCTGCCGTCGGCCTCGAGCTTTGCCCGACCCTGGGTGTCTGTATCCCTGTAGGCAAGGACTCCACCTCAATGCAAACGCGTTGGGAAGAGGGCGGTAATGAGAAGACTGTGACATCTCCGTTATCTCTGATCGTATCCGCGTTCTCACCGGTATGTGATGTTGGGGATACTTTCACGCCGCAACTTGAGCGTCGCGGTGACAGTGTTTTGTTGTTGGTTGATCTGGCGTCTGGAAAACAGCGTTTGGGCGGGTCTGTGCTGATGCAGTGTCAGAATCATCTTGGCGGGGCAGTGCCGGACGTGGACGATGCGGACATGTTGCGGCGATTCGTTAATCTGCTACAGCAGGAATCGCTACGAAACAGAATTCTGGCTTACCATGACCGGTCAGATGGTGGGCTGTTCGCTACACTGGCGGAAATGATGTTTGCATCCAGGGTCGGACTAAACGTAAACGTTCCCGATGGTCTGGAACCGGTAGATTTTCTGTTCAATGAAGAGCTTGGTGTCGTTATTCAGGTTTCAGCTGATGAGCTGGCGTATGTTGAAGCGGCTTTCGCCGCGGAAGATATTCCAATTCAGGTCGTTGCCACGGAAGCCGGCTCCGAAATGACTGTGACCCAGGCGGGCCAGGAACTACTATCAGTCGATCGTGCGACATTGCAGCAACGATGGAGCGAGACCAGCTATAACATCCAGTCCCTGAGAGACAATCCACAGTGCGCCAGCGAAGAGTTCCAGAAGGTCAGTGACGACGATGATCCCGGGTTGTCTGCAAATCTCGTCTATGACGTAGATGAGGATATTGCTGCCCCCATGATTGCCACGGGCGTCCGGCCGCGTATAGCAATCCTGAGAGAGCAGGGCGTTAACAGTCAGGTCGAGATGGCAGCCGCGTTTACGCGCGCGGGCTTCTCTGCGATCGATATCCATATGAGTGAACTTCTTTCCGGCAGCCAGGATCTTGAGGAATTCAAGGGGTTGGTTGCCTGCGGTGGCTTTTCCTATGGTGACGTTCTTGGTGCCGGCGAAGGCTGGGCGAAATCTATCCTGTTTAATGAGCGGGCCAGGGATGTATTTGCGTCGTTCTTTAATCGTGACGACACATTTGGTCTCGGTGTATGCAATGGTTGCCAGATGTTTGCAGCACTAAAAGAGTTGATACCGGGCGCGGCCGCATGGCCTGGTTTTGTGACCAACCGCTCTGAGCAGTTTGAAGCAAGATACTCGCTCGTGCAGGTGCTGGATAGTCCTTCAGTGTTGTTGCAGGGCATGGCTGGTTCGCACATGCCGATTGCCGTATCTCATGGTGAGGGCAGGGCTGATTTTTCGGACGCTCAGGCGCGCGCGTTGTTGGACAGTGGTCAGGTGTCGTTACAGTTCGTTGATCACTATCTAGATGTCACCGAAACCTATCCCATGAATCCGAATGGTTCGCCGCTGGGCGTCACTGGAGTAACGACACCCGATGGTCGTTTTACGGCGATGATGCCCCACCCGGAACGGGTGTATCGCACCTGTCAGAATTCGTGGCATCCGGTTGAGTGGAATGAAGATAGTCCATGGATGCGCATTTTTCGTAACGCCCGCGTGTTTGTTAAATAACCGGCTGGGCCTCGGAAAACTTTAGAGAATGGGAAGGTGTCGGGTACATGTTTCTCCGTACCGCTACGAGCACGTCCATGTGCGCTACACTTCGGCATCCCTGCCGAAGAGTTACTCCGAAACATGCACCCGAGATCTTCCCAAGCAGTTCCATTGGACTGTTTGGTCATGTGTGTATTTGGTGCGATTGGGCGATGCCTTCAGGTTACATTTCCTGGTAATTGAGGCGGTATTTTTTTTGTCAATGGTCCGCCAGTGGGAGAGAAGTAGCGTTCTGTGACATCTTCAGAAACCTGAGAGATTAGATCATCACGAGGTACAGATGCAGTGTGGTATCGAACGGTCACATGGAACTGATGGAAAGGTATTCCGCACATGCTTCGGAGCACATCTTCGCCATGGATGGCGATGTTAAGCCTACATGGATGTACTTGCGGCGGTGCGTAGAAGCATGTGCGGAATACCTTTCCTTTTTGGAAGTCTGAACGGCGTATCCAAATCGATCACCGTCGATCGATAACATTATCCAGGTAGCGGACCTCGAACGACTCCTCTATGCGATCAGCGAAATAGTGTTTTAAGGTTTCGGTGATCACCGGGAAGGCGAGTTGATCCCAGGGGATTTCGTCTTCACTAAAGAGTTTAGTCTCCAGCGACTCCTCACCGGCGTAGAAGTCGAGGTCCTGCAAAGTTGCTCGAAAGAACATGTATACCTGCGAGATGTGGGGGAGGCTGAACAAGGTATACAGCCCGTCTATGGATACTCTGGCGTTGGCTTCTTCCATGGTTTCCCGCATGGCGCCATCCGCTGAGGTCTCTCCGTTTTCCAGGAATCCAGCAGGTAGCGTCCAGAGTCCCAGTCGTGGCTCGATGGCGCGCTTGCACAACAAGACCCGACGTTCGTGGATTGGAAGACAGCCTGTGATGACTCGTGGGTTTTCGTAGTGAATCACTTCACATTCTGTGCACACGTAACGTGGTCGGTTGTCTCCCTCCGGTACTTTTTGCGCGACGGTGTTGCCACATTGATTGCAGTATTTCATGGGCTCAGTATAACCCAACGCTTTGGATCGACTGTGTTATTCTCGCTGCTGAAAAACAGGAGGCAGCATGATCTATAGTCTTGGAGATAAGACGCCGGAGCTTAAGGGCGATTGCTTTATTGCCGATAATGCGACGGTGGTTGGTTCAGTCGTGTTGGGTCACGATGTAAATATTTGGTTTAACGCGGTTCTGCGTGGCGACAACGACGGAATCTTTGTCGGTGATGGCAGCAACATTCAGGATGGCGCCGTGCTGCACGTGGACGATGGCTTCCCTGTGCGTGTTGGTAAGAACGTAACCGTAGGACACAAGGTAATGTTGCATGGTGGCACCGTTGACGACGAGTCATTAATTGGTATGAATGCGGTGATTCTTAATGGCGCGAAGATTGGCAAGAACTGTCTGATTGGTGCCCACGCGTTGATTCCAGAGGGTAAGGTAATTCCGGACGGCTCGCTGGTGCTCGGTTCTCCCGGAAAGGTTGTGCGGGAAGTCACGCCGGAAGAGATCGCCTTTTTTACCGTGAGTGCGGAAGGTTATTCTGCCAGGGGCCGAATGTATAACGAACAACTTACTCCGGTTTCGAAAGACTGATTGGGGTTGGATTTCCCTTTTCCGCGAGCTATAGTGCGTTTTTCAACGTATCTATGAAAAGATTTGCAGGCATGAAAAGCGCAACTAAGCCAATTTCATTACACAGCTCCCCGCTGTTGCTACCTGCTGCCCTGCTACTACGACTGCCGTTGTAGGCGGCCATCTAAAACCTGCATTGCACGGTAACCCGGGTCCTAATAGGACGCTTTACAAATGAAGCCGCCGCAGGCGCTTCCGGGCTAAATCAACAGTCATAGAGTAGAAGATCATGAGCGTAGAAAATCAATCGATAGAAGCATCTCGAAAGCGGATGCCGTTTCAAAAATATAAACCCTTCAAGCGGATTCCCCTGGCCGATAGAACCTGGCCTGACCAGGTTATCGACAAGGCACCTCGTTGGTGCAGTGTAGACCTTAGGGATGGTAATCAGGCGCTGATCGACCCGATGACCCCCAATGAAAAGCAGAAGATGTATGACCTGTTGGTGGAGATCGGTTTTAGAGAAATCGAGGTGGGTTTTCCTGCCGCTTCTCAACCGGATTTTGATTTCGTGCGTGGCATTATTGAGGAAGACAAGATTCCGAATGATGTCACCATTCAGGTGTTATGTCAGGCAAGGGAAGAGCTTATCGAGCGTACCTGTGAAGCTGTATCCGGTGCCAGGAACGTCATTTTTCATCTGTATAACTCCACCTCGACGTTGCAACGCAAGGTTGTGTTCAACATGAGTCGCGAGGAAGTGATCAACATGGCGACGGAAGCGACTAAGGTGGTAAAACGTTACACAGATAAGTTGGAGGAAGCCGGTACTAACGTAATCCTGGAGTACTCGCCCGAATCCTATACCGCAACGGAGATGGATTTCGCGGTAGATATATGCGCAGCCGTAATGAATGTGTGGCAGCCGACTGTGGATAAGAAGGTGATTCTCAACCTGCCTTCGACCGTGGAGATGGCAACACCAAATATCTATGCGGATCAATTGGAGTGGTTTACCCGACATCTGCCGAATCGAGAAGCGGCGGTTATTAGCCTGCATACTCACAATGATCGCGGCACTGGAATCGCAGCTTCAGAGCTTGGGCTGATGGCGGGCGCCGAGCGTATCGAAGGCACTTTGTTTGGTAACGGTGAGCGAACAGGTAACTGTGATGTTATTACGATGGCGATGAATATGTTCAGCCAGGGCGTGGACCCGGAACTTTATCTGTCAGATATGCCAAAAATCGTTGCTGTATCGGAAGAATGTACCAAGATTCCTATCCACGTGCGTCAACCGTACGCGGGCGAGCTGGTGTTTACTGCGTTCTCGGGCTCTCATCAGGATGCGATACGCAAAGGTATGGCATTCGTTGAATCCGGAAGCGACAGTGAATGGGAGGTGCCTTATCTGCCCATTGATCCCGCCGATGTTGGTGGTTCCTATCGTGAGACAGTCAGAGTAAACAGCCAGTCGGGCAAAGGTGGTATCGCGTTTATTCTGGAGAACTACTTTGGTGTGGCGCTCCCCAGAGCACTGTTACTTGAATTCAGTCCCATTGTTCAAGCGCTGACGGAACAAAAGGGCGGCGAGTTGCAGCCTGAGGAAATCTGGCAGGCGTTTGTATCCGAATTTATCGAGGCCGATGGCCCGTACAAGTTGATCGACTATCAGCTACGGTCAGAAGGCGATGGCGAAACCTGTGAAGCTAATATCATGGTCGCTGAGAACGAGATGGCTGTGGTTGGCGAGGGCTCCGGCCCTATCGACGCTTTCGTAGATGGCCTGGTGAAAACACTGAACGAGCCCCTGAACGTGGTCGATTATCAGGAGTACGCGCTAAACGAGGGTAAGGAAGCCCAGGCGATTTGTATTCTGGCGATCAGCGATGAGCAGGGCAACAAGTACTATGGTGTTGGCATCAGTCAGAACACGGTCACTGCTGCGTACAAATCTATTTTGGCTGCTACTAACCGTAAGTGGGTGAAGTAAGGTACTGGTAATCTTCCGAGAGGAAAGGGATTGGTTGCGTGTTTTTCCGCACCGCTGTAAATACGTCTATGTACGCTTAACTTCGCCATCCATGGCGAAGATGTGCTCCAAAACGCGCACCCAATCCCTTTCCTGCGGTACCATGTGACCGTTTGGATTCTAGTTTAGGAGCGTGCCTCAACTACTCTTCAAGGTCCTCGGCTTCGTCCTCCGGGCCTTTCTCAATCCTTGCGGTCTTAATCAGATTGTCCTGGATCTGCACGATCTCGATGCGGCAACCCGCAAGTTGAATACAGCAGGCTGAATCGGGAATCGTTTCCAACTCTTCAATGATCAAGCCACTGAGCGTTTTTGGCCCCTCGGTGGGTAGTTCCCAGCCCAGTGTCCGGTTTATGAGCCGAATGTGCGCGCCGCCGTCGATCAGGTAGCTTCCATCGTCATTGGGGTGAATGTCTACGCTGGTTTCTGAAAGGTCGGTGGTGAATTCGCCAACGATTTCCTCAAGGATATCTTCCATGGTTACGATACCCTCAATGTCGCCGTACTCATCGACTACAAGACCGATTCGTTCCTTGGCCTGTTGGAAATTAACAAGCTGGGTTTGCAGCGGAGTATTCTCCGGTACGAAGTAGGGTTCATCGGTTTCCTGAATAATGGCGGCCTTGGTGGGGTCATCAGCGGTTAAGAACCTTGCAGCGTTGCGCAGGTGTAAGACGCCAAGCACTTTATCGATGTCTTCGTTATATACGGGTATGCGGGTATGTTGCGTTGACCGAATCTGGTTAAGGATGTCCTCAATGTCGTTGGCAATATCAATTCCCTCGATATCTGTGCGCCCAACCATGATGTCGTTGACGGTAACCTTGTTGAGGTCGAGTACGCCCAGCATCATGCCCTGAGGTCGCTCTGCCATGGTGACACCCTCGTTCACAACGGTGCGCAATTCTTCATGGGTCAGACTATCGGGATCTTCTGATTCCTCTTTGGATACACCAACCAGTCGCAGCATGCCGTTGCTGAACCGGATGACCGGTTCCACCAGTATCCAGCACAACACCATGAGAGGTTGCAGAATATACGCTGAGACCAGGGAGATTTTTTCCGGGTAGGCCTCTGCGATGGTCTTGGGTGCGACTTCAGCGAAGATAAGAAATACGACGGTGCAGATAATCGGTGCCCAGGCAACATGACTTTCGCCAAATATATGTATAACCAGCAGCGTAGCGATAGACGCCGCTGTGAAATTGACAAAGTTGTTGCCGATAAGAATCAGGCTAAGCAGCCGGTCGGGTCGCTTAAGCAGACGGCTCGCCTTGCGAGCACCGCGATTGCCTTCATTTGCCAGATGCTTCAATCGATATCGATTGACACGCATCATGGCTGTCTCTGAGCCGGAAAAATAAGCGGACAGGAAAATCAGGATTGCAAGCGTGCCAAATAACGCGCCTACTGAGGGTTCGTCCAAAAAGGGCAGACCTCGTCGTAATGAAGGGAAGGCAGTTGTAACGAATAAGACGGATTAGTGTCAAGTGTTCTTGAATGACACCTTTAGACTCTTCCGAGGATAACTTCGAGCACAAGTTTGCTGCCGAAGTAGCCCAGCGCCAGGAGTGCAAACCCGCTCAGGGCCCATCTTGAGGCTACAGCACCTCGCCAACCCCATTTAATGCGCCCCCAAAGCAATACCGCAAACACCGCCCAGGCAGCCATCGTGATGCCAGTGTGATGTATGAGGCCCGGGCTGCCGATATCCTGAAGGAATATAAATCCGGTCAGTATCGAGAGGCTCAGCAATACCAGGCCAGCGCCAAGCATTTCGAATAAGAGCGCCTCCATAGTCTCAAGGGGTGGCAGCTTCTTGACGACTTCCAGCTTGCGGTGACGTAACTCATAGTTACCGAAGGACAGGAACGCTGCCTGCAGTGCCGCAACGCTAAGCAGCCCGTAGGCGAATACTGAAAGCACAATGTGTGATCCGATGCCGCGTGAAATATCGTCACGGGGAGTATATGACCCCTCGATACTGAGCTGTAACAGGATGGATACGACAGCTACCGGAAAGATCACCACGAAAAGACTTTCAACTGGTAGTCGAAAACTGCTGATACACAGAATTGCAGCTACGGCGAATGTTGTCAGCGACAGCATGGGATAAAGACCAAGGTCTATTCCAACATCGGTGTAGAACCCCAGGTAACTGGTCACACCGTGAAACAGCACCGCGGCCAGACCAATGCGGGTGACGATACGCTTGTTGTCTCCTTTGGACGTAAATTGCAGGCCTGTGCCAACGAGGTACAGAAGTACTGCAAGTAGTCCAGAGATCGTAGGATTCATGCTGCCTTACCTTCCAGTTACAGATTGTCCAGTTACAGATTGTCGAGGGCCTCAGCCCTTGAGGCACTTATTTTGACACAGTTTGGCGTCGCCGGCTCATCGGTACCCCATAGGGCCAAACACTTAAGTTATACTACTCATTCCATTAACTGATGTATTCATATTGTGTTTCATTCTTTAACAGAACGGCTAAGCGCATCCCTTGCCAATATCAGCGGTAAGGCGAAGCTCACGGAAGAGAATATCGAAGGTACTTTGCGTGAGGTACGCATGGCGCTTCTGGAGGCCGACGTAGCGCTGCCAGTCGTCAAGAGTTTTATATCTGATGTGCAGGCGAGAGCTGTGGGTCAGGAGGTTGCTGCCAGCCTTTCTCCGGGACAGGTTTTCGTCAAGATTGTTAATGAAGAGCTGACCTGGGTTATGGGCGAGCATTCAGATTCGCTCAATCTCAGCGTTCAACCGCCGGCGGTCATTCTCCTTGCAGGTTTACAGGGTGCAGGTAAGACAACCTCTGCCGCAAAACTCGCGCTTTGGCTAAAGAACCGTGAAAACAAGCAGGTAATGTTAGTAAGTACCGACGTGTATCGACCCGCCGCTATCGATCAGTTGCGAACCCTGGCTGGTGAGGCTGACGTCAAGTTTTTCGAAAGCAATCCGGATCAAAAACCTGTCGATATCGCCAGCAATGCACTGACAGAAGCACGCAAGCAATTTGTTGATGTATTGATTGTGGATACCGCAGGCAGACTGCACGTCGATGGCGACATGATGGACGAGATCAAAGTGCTTCATGGCAGCGTTAACCCCGTAGAGACATTGTTTGTGGTCGATTCCATGACGGGCCAGGACGCAGCTAACACCGCGCAGGCATTTAACGAAATATTGCCATTGACGGGTGTAATCCTGACGAAAGCTGATGGCGATGCAAGAGGTGGTGCAGCGTTGTCGGTTCGCGCAATCACCGGCAAGCCGATTAAGTTTATGGCGGTGGGTGAAACGATCGATGCGCTTGACGCGTTTTACCCGGATCGTATTGCAGGCCGAATTCTTGGAATGGGCGATGTGCTTTCTCTCATCGAGGAAGCTGAACAGAAGGTTGATAAGAAGAAGGCCCAGAAGCTCGCTCGCAAAATCAAGAAGGGCAAGAAGTTTGATCTTGAAGATTTTCGGGATCAGATCCAGCAGATGAATAACATGGGTGGTATTGCGGACCTGATGGACAAGATGCCCGGTATGGGCAATATGAAGAATGCGGTGGCAGACAAGGTCAACGACAAGCAGTTTGTACAAATGGAAGCCATTATCAATTCGATGACGCCTGGTGAGCGTCACTATCCGGACAGTATCAACGGCTCTCGCAAGAAGCGCATTGCGATGGGTTCGGGTACACAGATTCAGGATATCAATCGACTGCTGAAGCAGCATAAGCAGATGCAGAAGATGATGAAAAAAGTCAGCCGCAAAGGGGGTATGCAGCGCATGATGCGAGGCATGCAGGGCTTGCCGGGCATGCAAACTCCCGGT
>MDTB01137632.1_pt1 | contig 47879 bp, 45 predicted proteins | sample 811161 | NCBI WGS metagenome assembly MDTB01 (sample SAMN05326650, study PRJNA326480) | marine metagenome | isolation source: seawater | place: Mediterranean Sea | collected 2009 | reverse complement strand
GTTTTTATACTTATTTCTTATCAACTTATAATTTTTTTTTTACTTGCATTACAATAGCGCAAATTGTTTTAGAAATGCACGGTTATGATGCAAGTTTTAATGATTTGGTTCATGCGTCTTGTATTTGACAATTACACAGAGAACTAGTCTATTATACGGTTTAGTTAATTAATTTTGTCGTCCTAGGAGCTTTAATAATTGGAAACCACTATACCTAAAGAAGCAAGCGTTGTAGTAATTGGTGGAGGAGTAATAGGTTGCTCGACTGCTTATCACTTAGCTAAATACGGCTGGAAAAATGTAGTTCTTATAGAAAAGAATCAATTAACCTCAGGGACTACATGGCATGCGGCAGGCTTAGTTACCACATTAAGAGACACCGAAAGTCAAACAAAATTGGCCCAGTATTCACTTAAACTATACAATGAGCTCGAAAAAGAAACAGGACAAGCTACTGGCTTCATTCAATGCGGCTCAATCCAACTCGCAACTAATAAAGACAAGGCGGAAGAAATGCGTAGGGGCTGCGCGATGGCCCGTTCCTTTGGAGTTGAAAATAGTGAAATCTCTCCTCGTGAGGTAAAAGATTTGTTTCCTCTTGCTTTTACTGACGATTTAGAATCTGCTTTTTACTTTCCTGAGGATGGAAGAGTAAATCCGGCCGATGTAACTCAAGCACTCGCTAAGGGAGCAAGAAATCGCGGGGTTCTAATTAAGGAAAATACCGAATTCCTCGGATTCAAAAAACAAGGTGATACGATTCAAGCAGTCCAAACCAGTGGAGGTTTAATAAAAACAGACCACGTCGTTCTTTGCCCAGGAATGTGGGGATACGAGCTAGGCCAAAAGGTTGGCGTCAATATTCCTTTACAGGCAGCGGAACACTATTACTTAATTTCCGAGCCCATTGATGGAGTAAACAACAAACTACCAATTCTTAGAGACCCAGGCAGATGTGCTTATGCTAGGGAGGAAGCAGGCAAAATTCTTTTAGGATTTTTTGAACCTAATGCTGCTGCGTGGTCAGCAGATAAAATACCTGAAGATTTTTGTTTCGGCGAAATCCAACCAAATTGGGACAGAATGGAAAAACATATTGAAGAAGGAATGCAGAGGTTGCCAATACTTTTCGACACTGGGATTCGTCAATTCTTCTGCGGTCCCGAATCATTTACCCCGGATCATAATTACCTAATGGGAAAAGCTCCAAATGTCGAGAATCTCTTTATTGGGTGCGGATTTAATTCACTCGGAATTCTGTCAGGAGGCGGCGCGGGTCATGTCTTATCAAGATGGCTTACAGACGGAATACAACCTATGGATATTTGGGATGTAGACATCAGACGAGTGCCGCAATGTTACAATAATAAATCATTTATTGTAGATAGAACGTCTGAATCACTTGGGATAGCTTATCAAATGCACTGGCCGAACAAACAGTGGGAGACAGGAAGAAACGTAAAAAAATCAGTCCTCCACGATAGGCTGGAAAACGTCGGAGCGGTTTTCGGTCAATCAGCTGGCTGGGAACGTGCAAACTGGTTTGCCGATTCAGGTCAAAAAGCCGAGTATAAATATGATTTTTTTAAACAAAATTGGTTTGAAAATAATAGAAAAGAACACGAGGCTGTGCGAGAGCACGTGGGTATCTTCGACCAATCATCATTTAGTAAATTTTTAGTGCAAGGAAACGATTCCCTTAAGGTTTTGAATAAACTGGCAACAGCAAACTTAGATAAACCCATTGGGAAGGTAATGTATACCCAGTTTTTAAATAATGTTGGAGGGGTAGAAGCGGACCTTACTATAACCCGATTATCAGAAACGGAATTCTTAGTAGTGACGGCAGCTTTTACAGCTACCCATGTCTTTTCTTGGATAAAAGAAAAAATTAAACAAGAACAATTTTGTGTAATAACAGATGTCAGTAGCGCTTATTCGATGCTAAACATACAAGGACCTAAATCACGTCAACTTATCTCAAGCGTGACAGATCCATCTGTAATGTCAAATGAGTTATTTCCTTTTGGGACATCTAAAACTTTGGAAATCGGATACCAAACAGCGTTAGCAGTTAGGATATCTTATACAGGCGAACTAGGTTATGAATTGTATGTTCCAACTGAGATGACGGAATACGTTTACGATAGGATCGTTGAAGAAGGCACAAAATTCAATCTTAAACATTGTGGTTATCATGCCCTAAATTCCCTTAGGATTGAAAAAGCCTACCGAGAATGGTCACACGATATGGGACCAAGAGATTCAATTACCGAATGTGGGCTCCAATTCACTTGCGACTGGTCTAAACCAGATGGTTTCATCGGCAAAAAACACCTCGAAGAAAATAAACAAGATCTAGTTCCAAGACAATTAGTACAGTTTAAACTAAAAGATTCAGATGCCTTACTTTTTCATAACGAGCCAATCATTAGAAATGGAAAACAAGTCGGATATATAGCGTCTGCCGGCTATGGATTCACTGTCGGATCAAGCATTGGTTTAGGTTATATAAATAATAAAGAAGGTGTAGACGACGACTTTATTTTAAATGGAGAGTATTACATTGAACAGGCAAATAGAAAATACGATGCAATACCAACCGCTAAACCCTTTTACGATCCAAAAAGTGTAAGAACGAGAAGCTAAATAAATGGGGAGAAATTAAAAATGGCAAAACTAGATTTTGGACTACTTCTGGCTTTTAGAAACCCTCCAACTTGGAGACGACCCTGGGACGAAATTTACGAGGAACATATTAATCAAGCTAAAGTCGCAGAAGATTTAGGTTACGATACAGTATGGTTAACTGAACATCATTTCTGGGAAGACGGTTGGTGTCCGGCTTTGCTACCTACTGCCGCCGCAATAGCTGCCAAAACAGCAACAATCAGAATAGGAACTTTCGTTATTTTGCTTCCTTTGGGTAAACATCCTATAAACGTAGTAGAAGAAGCGACCGTTGTAGATATTATATCAAAAGGACGACTAGACCTTGGACTAGGTTTGGGATATCGAGTACAAGAGTTCGAAGGTTATGGGATACCAAGAAGTGACCGGCCAGCACTCATGGATGAGGGCTTGGAAATCATACGGAAAGCTTGGACGGAAGATATGTTTTCATTTCAAGGTAAACACTTTAACTTAAAAAACGTCCATTTAGAGCCTCAACCAATACAGCAGCCCCATCCTCCAATTTGGACCGCGGTGATGGGAAGGAAATCCGCAAAAAGAGCCGCTAAATTTGGATTTCATGTTGCCGGTACCGGTGGAGAAAATTTGCAACAAATGTACGATGAAGAGTTGATAAAAAACAATCGTAACCCGTCTGAGCATAAAGTCTCTCAGCTCAGATTAGTTTCTGTAGCACCCACCAGGGATGAAGCATGGGCTAATTGTCAACACCATGCACATTATATGATGGATACTTACGATAAATGGTTGAAAGAAGCTGCAGATGTCAAATGGTTTCAGGAAACAATGTCGGTATCAAAAATGCCTCCTCCAGAAAAGCTGCGTGAAGACCCGAATCTAACCTTTTTCGAGGCACCATTAATGGTAGGTACCCCAGATGATATTATCGAGGAAATTGAAAGGTATCAGAAATCCAGCAGAGTCACTCATCTAGTGATGTGGATGCAACTAGCGGGAATGCCTTCTGAGGTTGCAGAAAAATCCATGAAACTTTTTGCTGAGGAAGTAATGCCTCATTTCAATAAGTAAAACTTCGAAATATAACTGGGCCCCTGGTTAAGGAGAAATTCAAGTAATGAGCATAACTGATAAAAAAATATTCGAAAAAGACTTGGGAAAGTCCGATGCAAACTATGTTGCCCAATCGCCTTTAAGTTGGATAAAGCGTTCAGCAGAAATCTTCCCTGATAGAACGTCTATCATTCATGGCAAGACGAGCTTTACGTGGCAGGAGACTTTTTCAAGATGCCGCCGATTAGCGTCTGCTTTGGATGGAATCGGTATACGAAAAGGTGATACCGTTGCAGTAATTGCAACAAACATTCCTGCGTTCTATGAATCCTTGTTCGCCATACCGGCACTAGGTGCGGTTATAAACCCTATCAATATTAGACTTGACTTTGAGGCAATAAGGTTCATTTTGGAACATGGCGAGGCAAAAGCAATTTTAGTCGATACTGACTTCGCAGATGTTACTAAAGCTGCAGTTGAAGGACTTAAGAGTAAACCTTTCATCATAGATATAGCAGATATAAATGCTCAAAATCACAAACAAATTGGTGGCGTTGAATATGAAGAATTTATAAAAAAAGGAGATAAAAATTTTCATTGGACTCTTCCTTCCAACGAGTGGGACCCCATAGCACTATGTTATACATCTGGTACAACGGGAAACCCTAAGGGAGTCGTCTATCACCACAGAGGCGCTTATTTAAATGCCCTTGGCTGTGCATTATCCTGGGATATGAAACAACACCCCACATACCTGTGGACTCTTCCCATGTTCCATTGTTGTGGGTGGACATTCCCTTGGGCTGTTGCAGCATTGACTGGAACAAATGTCTGCCTGCGCTATATAAATGCTAAAGATATCTATGAGTCAATCGTATCGAATAATGTGACTCATTTTTGTGGGGCTCCAATCGTCTTAAATTTTATTGCTAATGCCGAAGAACAAGAAAAAAAGACACTACCTCACGATGTTGAGGTAATGACAGCCGGCGCAGCTCCGCCCGCAGCCGTGCTAAAAGCGATCGAATCACAGGGCTTTCGAATCACTCACGCCTACGGCCTTACTGAAACGTATGGACCCGCAGTCTTTAATGCGCCCCAAGAAAACTACAGGGATTTAAATGAAGATGATTATGCTGAGCGGTTAACTAGACAAGGGGTTAAATTCCATGTTCTAGAAAATCTTACAGTAATGGATCCCAAGACAATGAAAGCCGTACCTGCCGATGGGAAAACAATAGGAGAAATAATGTTCGCGGGTAATGTAGTAATGAAAGGTTATCTAAAAAACCCGAAAGCTACCAAAGAAGCGCTGAGTGGAGGCTATTTTCACTCCGGAGACTTGGCAGTGATGCATTCGGATGGTTATATTCAAATAAAAGATCGTTCAAAGGATATAATCATATCTGGGGGTGAAAATATATCCTCTATAGAAGTTGAAGAGACCCTTTACAAACACCCTCAAATTCTCGAAGCAGCCGTCGTTGCAAAATCCGACGAGAAGTGGGGGGAAACGCCCTGTGCGTTTGTAACCCTTAAATCGGATGGTAAAAATTTAACTGAGGAAGATGTAATTAAATACTGTAGAGATTCAATGGCACACTTTAAGGCGCCAAAAAACGTAGTTTTTACAGAACTGCCCAAGACTTCAACAGGCAAAATCCAAAAATTCAAGCTAAGAGAAATTGCTGAAAATTTATAAAGGCTAAGAGAAACGCCACGGATTTTTTTTCTGTGAAAATTGCTCATAATTCAAAATATCGCCTTTATATTGAAGGGTCAGACTAATATCGTCGGCACCATCAATTAAGCGCTGCTTTATACTTGGCTCAATTGAGAAACGATAGGTATTTCGAGAACTTGTTTCAACAGTTTGATCATCTAAATTGACAGTAGCACCCAATGGATCATCTAAAGTAGCGAGCTGAAAAAGTTCTTGTATTGATTCTTCATCAAGAATAATTAATAACAATCCATTTTTTACGGAGTTATTAAAAAAAATGTCGGCAAAACTGGGGGCGATTAAAACCTTAAAACCAAAATCTCTAATCGCCCATGGCGCGTGCTCTCGTGATGAGCCACAACCAAAATTTTCTCGACATAGTAAAATATTAGCTCCTTTATATTTACTTTGATTTAAAATAAAATTTTCATTTGGTTGTCTGTCGTTAAAATTCTTTCCAGGGAATCCCTTGTCTTTGAACCTCCACTCATCAAATAAATATTCTTGAAATCCTGTTTTTTTAATTGATTTCAAAAATTGCTTGGGAATAATAGCATCAGTATCAACATTAGGCCTATCTAGGGGAGCCACTTTCCCCGAAATTTGAGTGAACTTCTCCATAAACTATGATTTATCCCTATAATCTTGAAAACGTCCAGCAACTGCGGCCATTGCTGCCATTGCAGGTGAAACTAGGTGTGTCCTTCCTCCCTGCCCTTGTCGCCCTTCAAAATTTCTATTCGAGGTACTTGCACACCGTTCCCCAACGCTCAACTGATCCTCATTCATCCCTAGACACATGGAACAACCAGGGTTTCTCCACTCAAAACCAGCATCAACAAAAATTTTGTCTAAGCCCTCGTCCTCCGCTTGCTTTTTTACAAGCCCAGAACCAGGTACAACCATGGCAAGCTTTACCTTCTCGGATTTCTTTTGTCCTTTCAGCACTTCACTAGCTGCCCTAAGGTCTTCAATCCTAGAATTTGTACATGAGCCTATGAAAACTTTATCAATCTCTATATCACTTATCTTTTGACCTGGTTTAAGATTCATATAATTTAGGGCATTCTCCATACCCCTTCTTTTCACCTCGGATGCACACTGCGAGGGATCTGGTATACATTCATCAATGCCAACAACCATCTCAGGAGAGGTGCCCCAAGACACCTGTGGTACAATTTCCTCCGCTAAAATTTTAATTCTTTTATCGAACTCAGCTCCTTTGTCTGATTTCAATAACCGCCAAGCTTCTAACGCGTCTGACCATTGAGAATCTGTTGGAGCAAAAGGTTTTCCGCGCACATAGTCCTCTGTTATCTTATCGAAACTGATCAAGCCAATCTTGCCTCCAGCCTCAATAGACATATTGCAAACAGTCATTCGCTCTTCCATAGTGAAATTTTTTATTACTTCACCCGTATATTCTACCGCATAACCAGTCGCGCCCGCCGTCCCAATTTTACCGATAATAAATAAGATGAGATCCTTTGCGGTTACCCCCGAAGGAAGCTTTCCTGCGACTTCGATTTCCATATTTTTTGCCTTTTTCAAAATGAGGCATTGAGTGGCCATTACATGTTCGATTTCGGAGGTTCCAATACCCCATGCCATCGCGGCCAAAGCGCCATTGGTAGCCGTATGTGAGTCACCACAAACAATAGTAGTTCCAGGTAAACACCAACCCAATTCTGGTCCGCTTACATGAACTATACCTTGTTCAAAGTCACCAATTTTGTGGTGAATTATTTTGTGTTCGATGCAATTTTTACTGAGCGTTTCCAATTGGATCTTTGCAAATGGATCGTTAACGTTCAGATTGCTCGTCGTTGGAACATTATGATCCGAAACAGCCTTTATAGAATTAGTACGCCATAATTTCCTGCCCGCTAAATTCATCCCCTCAAAAGCCTGCGGGGAAGTGACCTCATGAATCAAGTGTCTGTCAATATAAATAAGCGAGTTACCGTCTGGCAACTCTTTGACCATATGGTCGTCCCAAATTTTGTCGTATAAAGTTTTATTGCTCATGAATATAACTGTACTGAAAATAGCGTATAGTTTAACATTGATCGTATATTTAAAGAAACAAAAGAGATAACCATTGTGAAACCAGATGATCTCGATAAAGGCCGAGAAACTTCTTCAAATAATTCAGAAGTAAAAAAATTTGAACCGTACGCGGACAGGTGGTTTGACAAAGATGGTCCACTCAAAACCCTGCATGACATTAATCCTCTTCGCCTGCGGTACATCCAAGACAAAATAACCCTGTCAAATACCAAAGTTGCTGATATCGGATGTGGCGCAGGAATCTTGTCAGAATCAATGTACCTCCATGGAGCGACAGTACACGCAATTGATTTAAACCAGAAACTAATTGAAGCTGGAAAAGCTCACGCACTTTCCAACAAACTCGATATTCATTATGAAGTTTGCTCGTCAAAAACATTTGCGGCTCAGCAAGCAAATGAATTTGATTTAGTGGTTTGTTCTGAGCTAATAGAACATGTACAAGACATTGAGGGCTTGTTAAACGATTGCAGACTACTTTTGAAAGACAATGGGATCCTAGTTATTTCAACTATTAACAGGACATTTTCCGCTTTAATTTTTGCCATTATTGCAGCTGAAAAAATTTTGAAAATAATTCCAGAAGGCACGCATAATCATGATCAATTTGTTAAGCCAAATGAACTAGTAAACTTAGCGAGAAATGTTGGCTTTGATTGTCAAGATGTTGCCGGCTTTAGTTACAACCCTTTCAGTCGACGCGCGAAATTCAGTACATCTTTGGATATCAACTATTTTGCTACGTTCACTAAATTTAGGTAATGACTAGTGAGATGAAAGGAGTCTTATTTGATTTAGACGGCACATTAATCGACTCTGCGCCAGACCTCCATAACTGTATCAACAAAGTTCTCATAGATAATAATAAGGAAAAAATCAATTTTTCAAAATTACGGAAACTCATTTCTCAGGGATCAGAAGCCATAATAAAAGGATGTTTTGATGACCATTTAGAAAATTCAACAATACAACGTTTACGTGATGAATTCTGGGAATATTACTCAAAATCCTTGACGGATAAAACTAAAGTTTTTCCAAATATTGATCTTGTACTGAACAATCTTACTGAAAAAAGCGTCCCTTGGGGAATTGTAACGAATAAAATCGAAAGGTTTGCCAAACCCATTATTGAACACTTTAGATGGGATAAACATGCAACTACCTTGATATATGGCGACACCCTGACTGCGTCTAAGCCAAGTCCCGAACCTTTGCTTATGGCTGCCGAACAATTAAAAATCAAACCTGAAAATTGCATTTATGTAGGCGACACTAGCACAGATGTCACAGCGGCGAGAGCGGCGAGAATGACTAGCATAGTAGTCGGTTACGGTTATTCAGACCTAGATTTAAATGAACTTAAAAAGATAGCAGATCATTTTATAAATAAAGTAATTGAACTGAATAAAATCATCTTTGAAAAAAACTTATAATAATGGATCTTAAAAAGGAACTGGAAAGGCTATTAAAACGTAATTTGATGTATGAACAACGAAAAAAAACACGAAAATGCGAGTGATCCAAGTAAATCAAAAAAAGCCGGAGTAGGCCAGTCGAACCCGCCTGATACTACAGGAGAGAGCGACAAAAAACCGGAGCATGGCGGACCTAAAGGGCTTGAACCGACTCGATACGGAGATTGGGAACGAAAAGGTCGATGTATCGACTTTTGATGTGCTAGAATTAGTGCCTTAGATTAACTATAAACCGGTCAAATCCATGGAAGAGCAACCAACGTCCCCTCATTTACAGATTTATCGTCCGCAGCTAACCTCCATTTTATCAATTAGTCATAGGTTAGCCGGTCTATTTTTAGGAACGTCTGGACTATTAGCTTTTACTTTCTGGATAGCAAGCTTAGCTCTTGGCCCAGGCGCTTATGCCTACTCGGTTGCCCTTTTCACTTCACCATTAATTCAACCAATTCTATTCATGTGGACAGTAGCTTTTTACTATCATTTTTCAAACGGAATCAGGCATCTATTATGGGATTTAGGATGGGGGTTTCAACTAACAACTGCCTATAGAACAGGCTACTTGGCAATTACGAATGCGCTATTATTAAGTGGCTTGACCTGGGCTTATATAATATTTTGGAATTAATTGATGGGGAAAGGTGCAGCACATTGGTTGGTTCAACGATTCACCGCTTTGGCGATCATTCCACTAACTTTTTGGTTTATTTACGCTCTAATTGAGAGTGTTTCAACATCTTACGAAGAAATGTTAATTTGGCTGAAACAACCTTTGATCCTATTTCTGTTAGTAGCAGGCATAGTGGGAATATTCTGGCATGCGCGACTTGGAATCCAAGTCATTATAGAAGACTATATTCATGGCGAAACCGCCCAAAAAGTAGCTTTACTTGGAATGAATGTGGTAATCGGCGGTCTTGTGGCTATATGTCTCATTTCCATCGTAATAATAGTAACAGGACAAAATTAGGAGTAAATATGGCCTCTGACTACAATCTAACGGTTCACGAACATGATGTCGTAGTGGTAGGTGCTGGAGGGGCGGGCCTCCGAGCTACTTTTGGGTTAGCCGCTGAGGGACTTTCAGCCGCATGCATTACCAAAGTTTTCCCAACTAGAAGTCACACGGTTGCAGCGCAAGGTGGAATGAGTGCGGCACTCGGAAACATGGGTCAAGACGATTGGCGTTGGCATATGTATGACACAATTAAAGGTTCCGACTGGCTTGGAGATCAAGATGCTATAGAGTATATGTGTAAGGAAGCTATCCCAGCCGTGATAGAACTAGAGCATTACGGAGTGCCATTTTCAAGGACTGATAAAGGTGAAATTTATCAAAGGCCATTCGGGGGAATGACAACGAACTACGGAGAGGGAATTGCTCAAAGGACTTGCGCGGCAGCCGACAGGACAGGGCACGCTATTTTACACACTCTTTACCAGCAATCTCTTAAGCACAAAGCTGAATTTATGATTGAATATTTTGCCATTGATTTGGTAATGTCCGAAGACGGAAAGTGTACTGGAGTTGTTGCGTGGAACCTAGAAGATGGGACTCTGCATTTATTTAAAGCTCATCAAGTGGTTTTAGCCAGCGGAGGATACGGCAGAAGTTATTTTTCAGCAACTTCAGCACATACCTGCACAGGTGACGGTAATGGAATGATTTTAAGAGCAGGCCTACCTTTGCAAGACATGGAGTTCACCCAATTTCATCCCACAGGAATCTACGGAGCCGGTTGTTTGATTACCGAAGGGGTTCGTGGCGAAGGTGGCTATCTTACTAATTCAGAGGGCGAAAGATTTATGGAAAGATACGCTCCCAATGCAAAAGATTTAGCCTCCAGAGACGTCGTGTCGCGCTCAATGACAATGGAAATTCAGGAGGGCCGTGGAGTTGGTCCTCTAAATGATCATATTTACCTTCACTTAGAGCATCTAGGGCCAGAGGTAATAAATGAACGACTTCCGGGGATTGCAGAATCCGCCGAAATTTTTGCCGGTGTCGATGTTACCAAATCGCCTATACCCGTCCTTCCAACGGTTCATTACAATATGGGAGGGATCCCAACAAACTATCACAGTGAGGTGGTCACGGTTAAAGGTAATGACCCTGACCATGTGGTGCCTGGATTAATGGCAATTGGTGAAGCCGCATGCGTATCAGTGCATGGGGCTAATAGATTAGGGTCAAATTCACTACTAGATATTGTTGTGTTTGGTCGAGCTTGCGCCAAAAAATGTGCTGAATTAGTAAAACCTGAAACCAAACATCCTGAACCCAACAAAAATAGCATTGATAAAATTATCAACAGATTTGACACCCTGAGGCATGCAAGCGGTTCTGAATCCACTTCCAAGCTAAGGCTAGAAATGCAAAGAGCTATGCAAACCCACGCAGCTGTCTTCAGAACCGGGCAGACATTATCCGAAGGTTGCGAAAAAATAGATGACATAGCGGGAGCTTTCAAAGACGTGAAAACCTCGGATAAGTCCATGATCTGGAACACCGATTTAGTCGAAACACTTGAAATGGAAAATCTTTTAGGGAACTCTCTTACTAGTATTCACGCCGCCGAAAATCGAACCGAAAGTAGAGGCGCCCATGCAAGAGAAGATTACCCTGAGAGAGACGATGAAAATTGGATGAAACACACCATGACCTGGCTTGATAAGGATAATAATATATCTTTTGACTATAGACCCGTACATTTGTACACCCTGACAGATGACGTAGACGTGGTCCCCCCAAAGAAAAGGGTTTACTAGTAACCTGACAAACTTAAAGGTAATAATATGGCAGAATTCACTCTTCCCAAGAACTCCAAATTAACGAAAGGCAGCGAATATGACAACTCCAATGGGAGTAAGAACTCTAAGACCTTCTTCATTTATAGGTGGAATCCTGACGACGGAAATCAACCTAGAATCGATAAATTTACGATAGACTTAGATGAATGCGGCCCAATGGTCTTAGACGCTATTATATATATAAAAAATGAAATCGATTCGTCTCTTACTTTCAGGAGATCCTGCCGCGAAGGGATATGCGGTTCATGCGCTATGAACATAGATGGCACGAATACCTTAGCCTGCACTAAATCTATTAAGTCAATGAGAAAAGATGTCAAAATTTATCCACTTCCACACATGAAAGTTAAAAAAGACCTTGTACCTGACATGAACAAATTTTACGAGCAATATGCTTCCATCAAACCATGGCTTAACTCAGATACAGAGGCACCTCTAAATAAAGAGCGACTGCAGTCTAAAGAAGATAGAGAAAAACTAGATGGTCTGTACGAATGTATACTCTGTGCTTGTTGTTCGACAAGTTGCCCTAGTTATTGGTGGAACGGCGATAAGTACCTAGGACCAGCAGCATTAATGCAATCGTATAGATGGATAGCCGATAGCAGAGACGATGCGACAGACGAACGACTAGATGAATTAAACGACTCCTTTAAGCTTTATAGATGTCATACCATCATGAACTGCGCAAAAACCTGCCCAAAAGGGCTGAATCCAGCTAAAGCTATTTCTGAAATTAAAAAGCTCATCGTAACAAAAGACACTTAATTACCTTGGATACCAAAGAACAAGAACTGCAAAAACTTAAATGGAGATGCAGAAGAGGAATCAAAGAGTTAGACCTTATTTTCACCAATTTTTTAGAAAGCCACTACCCGCTTTCTGTGAAACAAACGCAACTCACAGAAAGTTTACTTGACGTAAATGATCTTGACTTATATGACTGGTTCACTGGGAAATCTGAGCCCACTGAGTCGGAGTTGTCTGAGCACATTCAACTAATAAGATCTTGCACAAAGAAAGAATAAAAATTTAAGTTTATGAGCTTCACTCCAAATTCATTCCGGTATAGAATCGAATCGATGAAGATATGCGGGATAAAAGGCTCTGATAGTGAAGACTTTTTGCAAAGACTTCTAACAAATGACATTAAACTAATTGCTGAAAAGGAATTACAGTTAGGCTCGTGGTGTAACATAAAAGGTAGAGTCTCTATGCTTATCAGAGTTATTAGATTCCAAGATAATTTCATGCTACTCGTAGATGACTTCAATCTTGAGAAACTAATACAATCACTCAATAAATTTGTTTTTAACTCAAAAGTAACCATTACTGATTTATCTAATAACTTTTATACCTACGTTGGATTCAATAATAAAGGTGAAAATCATTCAAATGTGCTGATAAAAGAAAATCATCTAACCTGGGAAATAGAACCAATCAAAGACCATAGCTATGACACCCTTTATAGTGATATCGAAAACCATAAAAGGCTGTTTACACTTTTTTGTATAAATAACCTTATTCCATCTCTATCCGAAGATCTATGCGATAAATTCCTTCCTCAGGAAATTAATCTAGACCAACTGGGCGGTTTAAGTTTCAGTAAAGGATGCTTCCCGGGACAAGAAGTCATCGCAAGAGTAAAGTATCGAGGCAAGCAAAAGAAACGATTAAAAAAATTTATATCCCTTCAATCTCATCATGGTGAAAATTCTTTCAATCATTTAACAAATAGTTCAGGAGATCGATTGGGGGTAATAGTTGAAACGGCCAAAGATGAAAATAATTACCTTCACATCTTAGCTGTCTCTAACGAGGGAGATTTGGATGAATTGTATTTAGACAAGACTATTCCAATCATTCTTAATGAATAACTTGTTTGTCCATTTCTTTTCTTACAAAAATATTGCAAAAATCGAGGCTTTAATTATCTCCTCGGCCTTGATCTTCGGGTTTTATTTAGAATATTTCGAAGGATTGAGTCCATGTAGTTTGTGCTTGATCCAAAGATACTTATTTGGTTCGGCGTTTGTCTGCTCTATGCTAATAATTTTTTTCCGCAAATTTGGTGCCATAATTTTTACTTTCAATCTTATATTTCTTTTATTGGGGTCGATCACATCTGGCAGACAAAGCTGGCTACAAAACAACTCTAACCCAAATTCATTCGAATGCGGAGGCCTGCTTATTGACGAGAATCACAGTTTTTTATCTAAAATCTACGAAAGCTTTATGAATTCTAATCAAAGTTGTAATGAGATCCTTTGGACTTTTTTTGATTTATCAATCGCCAATTGGGCATTTTTAATTTTTGTCTTTTTGATTTCCATGAATTTTATTGCATTAATAATTAAACTTTCAACCCCGAAAATTATCTAACATAGAGGAAATGCTATTTTGACTTTTTTTGTTTTTAATTTTCTTCATTCCTGTCTGCATCTGAACAAACATTTTTAAAAGTTGATTAACGTCTTGCACTTCGGTTCCAGAACCCTTTGCAATTCTTTTTTTCCGAGAACTCTTAATAAGATTGGGAAAATGCTTCTCTTCTGCTGTCATCGAATCAATTATTACTTTCATTTTCTTGAACCTTGAATTATCAATTGCATTCATTTTGTCGATCGGAACTCTGCTACGCAAATGGGCTGGTAGTTTTTCAAAAATTGAACCTATACCTCCCATTGACTCTAATTGCGATAGTTGCATTTTAAAATCTTCCAGATCAAACCCCTTACCTTGTGATAACTTCTTGGCTAACTTTTGGGCCTTTTTAGTATCCAGGTTCTTTTCTGCCTTTTCGATTAGGCCTAACATATCGCCCATACCCAGAATCTCCGAGACCATTTGCGTAGGGCTAAATTTTTTCAAATCATCTACCGACTCACCAATTCCTATATATTTAATTGGGGCCTGCGTCACAAACTGTGCTGAAAGGGCAGCCCCTCCTTTTGCATCGCCATCCGCTTTGGTTAAAACTATCCCAGTGATAGGTACTGTTCTAGAAAAAACTCGCGCGCTGTCCAACGCGTCCTGCCCCATCATCGCGTCTACTACGAAAAAGACTTCTTTAGGCAATGCTAATTGATGCAGTTCCTTTAGCTCATCCATCATTTCATTATCGATTGAAACTCTGCCAGCTGTATCGATTAAGAGAACATCTAAAAAATCCCTTCTAGCACTTATCATCGCATTTTCTAAGATTAGCTTCGGCGTTGGTTCAGCGATATCGTAAAAAGTGATTTTAGCATTTCCTTTAACAAGTATTTGCAGTTGGTCTTTTGCAGCTGGTCTATAAGTATCGCAAGAGACCAGGCCAACATTTTTTTTAGAATCAGCTATCGACTTAGCAAGCTTTGCCGCACTTGTAGTCTTTCCTGAGCCTTGTAAACCAACAAGCATAATGGGAACTGGAGGTTGACCTTTTAAATTAATATCATTTTGGCCGTTACCTACAAAAAGCAACAACTCATCTTTTACTAATTTAATAAATGTTTGATGAGGAGAAAGACTCTCATATATTTTTGTCTGAGCGGCTTTTTGTTTAACTTTATTAATCAAGGAGTCGATCATATCGATTCCTACGTCTGATTCCAGTAAAGCGTCGCTTATTTCATTACAAGCTTGATTTATATGTTTCTCGTTCAGGAAACCCCTTCCCGACAAACGAGCTGTAATATTAGATAATTGCTGTTTTAGATCATCAAACATTGTTTCAAATTTTACCCACAAATAAAAAAATAAAATTCATATCAAAAGTACTTCATAAGGTTCAGTTTTTATGAGATTATTGACCTAAGTTTATTATGATAACGTTTGAATGTCAGTAAATTATCTGGGTTATTTAGCGGCAACTCTGTATATAGTATCAGCGCTTTTTATATTACGAACGCAACTTACCGAGAACAATAAGAGATTAACGATTGGTGTTACCTATAATCTCAAGTATCTTGCGATTATTTGCCATGCTATCAGCATCTACTTCATCGCACACACGCATGATGGCGCGAATTTATCCATATTTAATAGCGCATCTATAGTTACACTAATCATTTCAATAATTATTGTATTAGGCTCGCGCCTCGCGTCAATTTCAGCAACCGCTTTAGTAGCTTTCCCTCTATCATCGATATTCCTAATTCTTTCACTAAATTATCCTTTAGAAAATAGTTTTACGACGAATAATCTTGGTATAAAAATACATATAGTCTTTTCGCTCCTAGCTTATAGTTTTTTTTCTGTAGCTATTATTCAAGCATTTTTTCTTTTAGTAACTGAATATCGTTTAAAAATACACAGACCGATAATGAACCTACTTCCACCTCTCCGTTTAATAGAAGAACTGATGTTTTTCTCGACCAGTGTTGCCTTTATTTTGCTCACCGTAGGTCTGCTTATTGGAGCTATATCTATCGATAACATATTTGAACAAAGTCTAGCGCATAAAATTTTCTTTTCAGTATTGGCCTGGTTGATTTTTCTATTGTTATTAATAGGTAGAATCAAATTTCAACTACGAGGCAGAAAAGCTGTTTATCTAATAATAGGAGGATTTATACTTCTTGCTACTGGCTATTTTGGTTCAAAATTTGTCTTAGAAATCATACTTGGAAGGAGCTAAATTGATCATCTCGGACTTAACTTTACTTGTCATAATCCTGATTATTCTTATTCTAGTTTCAGCCTATTTTTCAAGCTCAGAAACCGCAATGATGGCCTTAAATCGTTACAGGCTTAAACATCTAGCGGCCAGGAAAAATAGAAGCGCAATCCAAACGCAAAGGCTTTTAGAAAAACCAGACAGATTAATCAGTTTGATTCTTCTAGGCAACAACTTTGTTAATATACTAGCAGCACAAATAACTACTGTAATAACCTTGAACTATTTTGGAGAAAATAGTCTTCTTGCTTCAACTCTTATATTAACCGCGGTTCTGTTGATATTCGCCGAGGTGATTCCTAAAACTATCGCCGCTACGCGACCTGAAAAAATTGCTCTGCCCTCCTCTTGGGTTCTTAATCTACTTTTAAAAGTTTTTTATCCGGCAATATGGTTAATTAATCAGTTAGCAAATCGGATAATCAAAGTGTTAGGAGTAAAAAATTTGACCCGAACTAGTGACACATTAAGCACCAGCGAGATTAGAACCGTAGTAGAGGAAGCAGGCTCAAGAATCTCTGAAAAATATAGGGATATGTTACTTGGTATTTTAGATTTAGAAAAGGTAACGGTTGAGGACATTATAATTCCTCGATCTGAAATATTCGCAGTAAATTTAGAAGATGATTGGTCTAACATTGTAGAGCAACTAAAGTATTGCCGGTACTCTAGAGTTCCTTGTTATTCAGGCAACATAAATATGATTGAAGGGGTTCTGCAAATGCGGAAAATCCGTCAATTTTTATTGACTAACGATGAATTTGCCCTAAAAGACTTAAAAGCCTTATTATCAGAACCCTATTTTGTACCCTCCACAACATCATTATATATTCAACTTACGAATTTCCAGATAAAAAGACAGAGAATTGCCTTCGCGGTCGACGAATACGGGGAACTAGATGGATTAATCACATTACAAAGCTTAATAAGTGAGATTCTCGGTAGCTTTACTGATAGTACTGGAATTCACAATCGAGATGTTTTCCCTCAAGAGGACGGTAGTTTTCTCGTTGACGGCAGTGCCAATCTTAGGGAGATAAACAAGACATTTGATTTCGAACTGCCCACTGATGGACCCAAAACCCTTAATGGATTAATTACAGAACAGATGCAAGATATTCCTGACGTTGGGACGACCTTCAAATTAAATGGCATGACAATAGAAGTTGTAAAAACCCTGCAGAATGCTGTTAAAATTGCCAAATTAACCAAGACAGATCAAAAACGATCTTCATAAAACTGAATTAATTGTAAAACTCGCTCGATTGGAATAATCTCAATTTGATTATAGTTTTTCTTAGGCATATTTTGAGCAGGCACTAAAACTGATTGAAAACCTTGCTTAATAACTTCTTTTATACGATCTTCTCCATTTTTTACGGGCCGCACCTCTCCTGACAAACCTATTTCACCAAAACATGCGACACCCAATGAAACTGGCCTATCAAAAAGGCTGGAAATCAACGCTAGAGATAAGGGCATATCAATCGCTGTTTCAGTCGAACGCATGCCTCCTACAAGGTTGACATAAACATCCCCACTGCCAATATTTAGCTTTCCATGCTTTTGAAGAACAGCAATTAGCAATGAGATTCTATTTGAATCTACCCCAACTGATAATCTCTTATTGGAATTTGAAAGATCATCAATCAAGGCCTGAATCTCAACTAAAAATGGTCTTGAACCTTCTAAGCTGACAGCTGTCACGCTGCCGGACACTGCCTCTTTATGTTGAGATAATAGAATCGCATTAGGGTTTTTAACTCCTTTAAGGCCTCTTTCTGACATAAAAAAAACCCCTAATTCGTTAATCGTCCCAAATCGATTCTTTATTCCCCGAACCATCCTATAACGACTATCGAGACAGTTTTCAAAATATAAAGTGACATCAACCATATGCTCTAAGACACGTGGCCCAGCAAGAGCACCATCTTTAGTTACATGGCCTATTAAAAAAATCGTGATATCATTGGTTTTTGCAAAATTTACCAATTGAGACGCACACTCTTTCACTTGTGTAACCGAACCAGGAGAGGATTGAGATATCTCAGAGTAAATAGTCTGAATCGAGTCTATCACAACAACAATCGGTTTCAGACGTTCCATTTCTTGAATTATATTTTCAAGAGAGGTTGTAGAAATAACGTGGAATCCTTCGACCGTTGAGCCCAAACGTTCGGAACGAATTTTCAGCTGAAAAAGCGATTCCTCGGCACTGATATAGAATGTTTTTTTCTCAAAATGCTTAGAAATACTTGATAAAACCTGCATCAGCAATGTTGTTTTTCCAATGCCGGGATCTCCTCCTAGTAAAACGACGGTGCCATCTACAATCCCCCCTCCCAGCACTCTATCAAATTCACTAATTCCGGTACTAATTCTGTTTCCGTTGACAACCGCTATTGAATCTAATTCGCTGTACTCAACCGAAGAGTTCACTCTCCATTTATTCGCTGTTTTGCTGATTGACTCTTCGACCTTACTAATAGAATTCCATGCACCACACTCAGGACATTGACCAATCCACTTGGAAAAGTTCGCATTACACTCATTACATTGAAAAGGTTTAATACTACTTCTCACTTGAAACTTTACTACTCAGTTAACTCGTACTAAATTATGCAGACAATCTACCAATAAACAAATCAGGGTTCATTTGGGTCAATGTACTCATGATTAGTCGGGTTTTCAAACTTCGTAAACTCTCCTCTGAACTGTAATATACGCTTCCCTATTGGACCATTACGATGCTTACCTATAATAATTTCTGCTAGTCCTTTATCAGGGGTGTCCTCATTATAAACTTCATCTCTATAAATAAACATTATAAGGTCAGCGTCTTGCTCTATCGCGCCAGATTCCCTTAGATCGGACATAACCGGTCTTTTGTCTTGACGCTGCTCTACAGTTCGATTTAACTGAGATAATGCCACAACAGGACAATCTATTTCTCTCGCCATAGCTTTTAAATTACGCGAAATTTCTGCTATTTCCGTGGCTCTATTCTCGGGACTTCCGCTTACTTGCATCAACTGAAGGTAGTCTATGATTACTAACCCAATTCCTTTTTCTCTTTTTAAGCGGCGACAGCGGGCTTTTAACTCATTCGGATTCAGCGCCGCAGTATCGTCTATAAACATCCTAACATCTTGTTCTTGAAATAATTGAACGCTACTACTTAGTCGGTGCCAATCTTCAGGGCGTATTTGACCTGTTCTTATATCAGACTGGCTGATTCTAGATAGAGATGACAGCATCCTCATTGCAATCTGCTCCTTTGGCATCTCCATACTAAAAATAGCAACTGGTATATCTTTCTTAATCGCTGCATGCTGCGCTATATCCATTGCAAATGCCGTCTTTCCCATCGAAGGTCTCCCAGCAACTATAACCAGATCAGATGGTTGCAAACCAGAGGTCATATCATCCAACTGGTAAAAACCAGTCGGAACTCCAGTTGTACCACCGTCTCCTTGCGAAATCTCATGGACTTTTTCTAACGTAGCTGTCATTAACTCATGTATCGCCGTAAAAGTTTTTTTCCCTCTACTCTCTTTTTCCCCAATTTTAAAGACTAAGGACTCTGCTTGACCTATAAGTTCCTCATAAGCAGTTCCATCAGTGTTAAACACACTATCCGTTATTTTAGTGGCGGCTGAAATCAACTCTCGCAGAATTGCTTTCTCTCTAACAAGCTTACAATATGCGATGATATTAGCTGCACTTGGCGTATTATCAACGAGTGTTGTCAAATAAGCGATGCCTCCGATTCTATCCAAATCGTCTCTAGCTCTAAACCACTCGGCTACAGTAACAACATCAAATGGTTCGTTTTTCTGCGAAAGGTTTTGCATCGCGATGAAAATTTCAGAATGATCTTTACGGTAAAAATCTTCCGCACTTACTAATTCAATAATTTCAAACCAAACTTCGTTTTGAAGCATTAGACCGCCTAAAACCGATTGCTCCGCATCGATTGAGTGAGGCGGAACTTTTAGGTTCTCAAAATTAGTATTGGAAATAGACTTTACCAACGTAGTATAACTCCAAAAAAAACTTAAGATTCTTTAGTATCATCAACTATCAAAACTTCTAACTCGATTGTTACATCGGGATGCAATCTGATAGCGACCTTATGAGTGCCCACTGTACGAAGCGGACCATCCGCAAGTAGAATCTCCTTTTTCTCTACTTCAATGGATTGCTGTTTAATAGCATCGCTTATATCTTGAGTTCCTACTGAACCAAACAATTTTCCTTCCTCTCCAACTTTTGCAGAAATCGAAAGAACTAATTCGGTCAGCAATTCACCTCTTTTGATGGCTTTAGACTTAGATTCTTCCATTTTTTTTTACGAGCTCTGCTTTCTGCTCTTCAATAATGGCCAAATTCTCTTTTGTTGCTAACATCGCTTTTCCTGCTGGCAAAAGAAAATTCCTGCCGTAGCCTGCTTTAACATTGACGGTGTCTCCAAGGTCTCCTAACTTTCCTATTTTATCTAGTAATATAACTTGCATTTTATCCCTCTTTTAAACGTGATTTGTTAATGATATACGATTCATAGAAACCAGTGAATTCGTTTTTCAGCTGCTTGTTCGATTCCTCAAATTTATAAAACAATCTAGAATACCTGTAATTATTATGACCAAACCAACAAGTTGCGGCAACAATAAAACCAGGATATATAAAGCGGTGAACCATCCTCTGGCCAACTTGTTTTCTCTTCCAGTAAAATGGATAACAGAAAGACCATGAAAAAAAAACAAACCCATTAACATCACCGAAATATCGCCCAGAACACTAAAGTCCCTAGGACCAAGAAATTCTAATACATTTAATAACAAACAAGACGTGAGTAATAGGGCTAAAAATTTCGGAAGTTTAAATGATAAGAATTCTTGTGAGAAGCCTCCAGGGTTATATAGTTTTGATTGGTACCAACGGGATATCAGAAGGGAACTGATTAAGAAAAATTGAATCAACAATATCGACCATATATGCACTTGGCCACTAACAATTACGAGCTCCGCTTCAGAAAGATTCAGTTCGGTGACTGGAAAATTACTAAGAAAAGTCGTCACTCTATCGGTCCAGAAGATTTGAACACTTTCAACTGAAAGACGAAAAAAACAAAGATATATAAAAACAAAGACTGTTAAGGTTAAAAAAGAATAGTAAAAATCACGATGAGCTCTGTGTAAGACAGCTGCACTTGCTGCCGGCAGCCATAACCCTAACGCAAATAAAAGTGTCGAAGGCCCCAAAGATAGAAGAAACGAAAAAAAAGCGACTATCACTAGCGACCCAGCAATAGCCCTTGATACTTCCTTCCTGTCGCAAGAAAGGGCCACCAAAGAAATCATTGAAGCGTTAAAAATTAATAAAGGTCTTATCATAAGCCCTAAAAGAAAGCTCAATGCAATTGGAAATGGTGACAGGAAAGGGCGACGCTCAATAAAAAGGCGCACAAGACGTTGCATATCTTTTTAGGTAAACATCAATGACTATCACAATAGGGTAATAGTGCTAAAAACCTAGCCCTCTTTACAGCAATAGACAATTGTCTCTGATAATTGGGCTTGGTACCAGAAATTCTACTAGGTACTATTTTACCATTTTCACTTAAAGAACCTTTCAATAACCCTAAATCTTTATAATCAATATCAAGTATTCCCTCTGCTGTGAATTTACAAAATCTTTTTCTACGTTGAAATTTAGCCATACTTATTCCTCCGATTCTTCGTTTACGGGTGAGTTCTCTGGTTTTCTATTATCTATATTATCTTCAGGTGTATCAGACTTATCGTGACTTTCGGAATTATTTTTTACTCTAAATTCCTGCTTCTTCTCTTTTGCTGCATTTTCCTCGATCGTTTTCAACATAACAGATGGTTCTAAAATGGCTTTTTTTCTTTTAATTACCAAATGCCGAAGAATCGCATCATTGAATTTAAAAGCTTCCACAAGTTCGTTTAGAGGTTCCAAAGAGCATTCAATATTCATCAAATAATAATGGGCTTTGTGAATTTTTTCGATCGGATAAGCAAGCAAACGGCGGCCCCAATCTTCAAGTCGATGTACTGTCCCTTCGGATTCTTCAACAATTAATCTATATCTCTCGACCATTGCGGAGGATTGATCGCTCTGATCCGGATGGATTAGTATTACAATTTCATAGTGCCTCATAAAGTTTCTCCTTATGGATAGTGTTTTCAACAAAATTGTTGATAAACAAGGATTCTTTATTTTCTATCAATTTGCGTATTATAGCAACTCAGATTCTCTGTCGATTTGCTTCAAACAAGATAATCCCTGTTGCCGTTGCGACATTTAGGGATGAAACCGAGCCGCTCATAGGCAAGGATACTAATTCATCGCAACTTTTCTGAGTTAGGCGTTTCAATCCAAAACCCTCATTACCCACAACTAGCGCCATAGAGCGTGATAAGTCGCTATTATAAACACTATTAGTAGCTGAACCGTCTGCACCGAAAATCCAAACGCCTTGTTGTTTCAAGATATTAAGCGCACGACAGACATTAGAAACTCGTATTAAAGGAATATTATCAATAGCTCCACTTGAAGCTTTGACCAACGTTGAACCGAAAAAAGCGCTATTATTATTTGGAAAAATCACGGCTGTGACGCCGGCACATTCAGCGACCCTCAGACAGGCTCCAAAATTTCTTGGGTCTTGTATTCTATCCAGTACGAGGAATAGCCCATTTGTTAAGTTTTCGACTGAATCTAAAAACGAATTTAGATCCATAAATTTTGGTAGCTTCCTTCTTACTAAAATTCCATTATGGGAGTCTGACCCGTAAATTTTGGTAATTGTTGGTCGTCTTACCCTGTGAATTGGAATCCCCAACGTATTAAATAGAATTGAAATTTTTGAATCTATCTTTTTTTCTGAATCTTCGGTAATCCAAACTTCAATACAACTTTCAGGGCTATATTCCAAACAATGATTACAAGCATGAGAGCCTCCAATTACAAAACTATCTCCCACTGGCTTTCCCCTTTTTCAATTGAAAAAAAATTCTATTAATCTTCACATCTACTTCACACAAGACCAATTTTAAATTAGAACCAAGACTTATACTCGAACGACTGTTTACACGTCGTTTCGCCATAGCAGGTCGTGAAACAAAGCCTTCAACCATATGAGAGAAAACCTGTACAAAAAAACCTTCATCCGTAATGCCACTAACAATTCCTTCAAATTCTTCACCTATTTTAGTGCTCATAAACTCACACTTTAAACAATGCAATTCTTCCCTTGTTGCTGACTCCGCTCGCCTTTCGTATCGCGAAATCAATGAACACAATGACTCTAGGTCGGATTCGTCCTCCATTGATTTACCTTCAATTTTAACTTTCAATAGTCTGTGAACCATCAAATCGCAATAACGTCTTATAGGAGACGTGAAGTGAGTATATGAATCGAGGGCCAAACCAAAATGACTTGACTCAGAGGCAGAATAAAATGCCAAACTTTGTGCCCTTTTAACAATCAAGGAATAATAATATTTTTTTTCACTTTTTAAGGTCCTCTCTAAAATCATATTGCAAAGTCTTGAGGTGTCATCAGAGTAAATATTATTTTTAAGATTGAATTTTGCGGCCTCTTCTCTTAAGTTGATTAGTTTGTCCGGTTCCGGCTCCGGGTGATGCCTGTAGATCATATGTGATTTAGCTTCTTTTAAAAAATTTGCAACCGCTACATTCGCGTAAATCATGCATTCCTCAACAACTCCCTGCGAAATATTTCGTTCTCCGTGCTCGACTGAAATTAATTTGCCGCTACCATCGTAATTGTATCGTGGTTCAAAATTATCTATATTAAGCGCTTCACGTTCTTTCCTCACCCTACAAAGAATTTGGTAAAGGTCTTTTTGACAATTTAAATTATCAGCTATTTCTTCAGACAAAGGGTGCTTTTGAGTATCATAATAATTTTGGACCTCATCGTAATTTAGTCTACCTTTGGAACAAATTACAGCTTCATAAAAATCTTGAGCAATTGAACTGCCTTCATTATCAATTTTGCAATGAACCACAATCACCAACCGGTCAACCTCCGGTTTTAAAGAGCATAGATTGTTAGAGAGCTTCTCAGGAAGCATTGGCAAAACACTATTCGAAAAATATACAGAAGTTCCGCGAGCTTTAGCTTCTTCGTCAATTGCACTAAAAGGTCTTACAAATTCAGCTACATCTGCTATCGCAACGTAGAGGTTAAAATAGTCCGATTTTTTTTCAACAAGAATCGCATCATCATAATCTTTTGCATCTTTACCATCAATCGTTACAAACGGCATGCCTCGCATATCTCTTCTCTTTGATACAACCTTGGGATCAATTGTTTCGTCGAGCAAATCCGCCTCTCGTTCAATATCATCCGACCATTGGGCGGGTAGTTCATGATTTCGAATTGCTATCTCAACAAATTTTGTCCTGCCTGATTTGACTTGCAATACTGACGAGAAAGTAAGCGGAAGTGTTAGAAATCCATCCTGATCGCGAATTACATGACATTCAACTATCTCATTAGGGCTAAGTTTAATATCTCGCGGAATTTTAATTGAAAAAAAATTCCCTATCGAATTTTGGACGGGTTCAAAAACGGGAATTCCGTAATCGTAGACAACTCTTCCTAGAATTTTGGTTTTGCCAGGTTCAAGAACTCTAATTATTTTTCCAAACCATTTATCGCGGGTTCCCCTCTTTATCCTTTTAAAAAGTACGAGATCTCCATGGACAACCTTCTTCGCTTCTCTTTCAGGAATGAAAGTATCCGGGTTTCTGTCTTCGGACAAGACAAAAGCAAAGCCTCTACGATTTGAAGAGATACGCCCTTTGCAAATTTGGAAATTTTTCATTTGAATATTATTTGACTAATCAGTATTTTATAGTTAGCCTCGTGAAAACAACGCCGGGATGGCGGAATTGGTAGACGCGCTTGCTTCAGGTGCAAGTGAAGGCAACTTCGTGGAGGTTCGAGTCCTCTTCTCGGCATTATAGTTAAACTTAAACTCATTTTAATTCCGAGTCATTTTGATTTTGTTGAGACTCAGGCACTAGCCATAACTCTGGATCGGTAACAAGATCATCTAAGACAAAAGCTACCTCGTAGATCTTTTGCTTCCCATCAATTCGCAAATAACTTCTACCGGCCTTATCGCTTCTGCCGAAAAATACAACAACTGGTTCAGCGCTCGTTAGTGTTATTTTTTTACTGTAGCTATTATCATCAACATTAAAGCCAGAGGGAGGAACTTCACTTTCAGTAACGGACCGGATTGCTTTTATAGATTTTATTTTAGCAAGTTTTTTTTGAATTTTTTCAGAGTGAGCCCGCTCGCCATTTGCTTTAAAAAACCAATCCTGTCCTTTTTTATCGAACTTAAGAAAGGCTGATTTATCTTTTATTTCGAATTCTGTCACATCGTCTAAATTTATTGATTCGAAAGAAAATCCGTAATTTAAATTAAATTCGGTTCGAATACTTTTAGAACTTTGGCCAAAAAATATTAATAGCTGGAGAAATAGCGTCAAAATTAAAATATTTCTTATTTTTTTTTTCAAAATTTATTTTCCTTTCCCGGAAATTTCGATCTCCAACATATTTCTATTATTGCTTTTTTTAAAGTAAAGCTTAGCAAATATCCAAATGAAGATAGCGAGGAGAAAAGTGAAGCCGTATATAGCAAACTCAATGTTTACCATCACTTGTTTGGTTAACGGTGGTAATGTCTTCACAAATTGGCTCCTACCTCTTATTTTTAGCAAGTCAACATCCTCTAAGCTCCAATCTATTAAATTTTCTATTAAATTAAGAGGTTGAATATATCTTGAGCCAATCGATGAAGAGGCTAGATTGATTACAGGATCAGATGCAAGGCTGTTAGAAGAAACTAATATTAACCTTGAGTTTGATGGCGAGTCTAATAGCACTTTTTCAGTGGTTAATACCTTGTTATCGTTTTCATTAATATTAAAGCCATCTGGCGCTTCGCTAAAGAAGGAACGGAAGCCACCATCTACTATAACACCTACATTTATTGGCGCTTTTTCATCTGAAACTGAGAAACCTGTACTTGGATATTTTGTAAAATTAGGCTGTATATCCATGCTATCGGATATCCAAGACTCTTTTGAAGAATTTAGAAAGATTCGATAATTATCCTTTTTCTGCTCATTAGTGATAAAGATTGGCGATGCCCAAGTAACAGTAAGTTGCTCTAACCCAAGATTTATGTCCTGCGAACTCTCCAGTACATCAGCCCTTATATCGATAAAAAAAGGATAATTTATTAGCTGTGTTTCTCGAATTGTATAATCACCTATCTTCCTATCAACAGGAATTGGAAATGAGCTGTTTTTCATATCTGCAACTAATTCTTTCTTAATTTCGATACCATGATGAAGCAACCATTCTTCAAGGCCGCTTCTGTGTGGAATAATTGAGATATTATCGCCTTGAGAGGAAACATCCAAAGGCGAAGAAAAGATTATTATAGAACCTCCTTTCATTAAAAACTGATCAATGGCAAAAACTGTATTAACTGATAAGTTTTTAGGCGCTACTAAGAGAAGTAAGTCAATAGACACGTCGACGCTTTCAGTGAAGTCTGTCAACTCCTCAATTGCATAGGAATCTCTTATCAGCTCCTTCAATTGTGAAATTTGAGAGGAAATTCCCACATCAGAAGAGGCATCACTGGCTGTAGACAAAAGACCAATTGTTTTCTTGCCAATTCTCAATAACTTTTTCAGCCCCTCATCAATTACTTTAGTAATTTGTTGTTCGTTCAAATCTAAAGACAAGGGAATATCTACCATGCGCTCCCCAACAGCTGCCGTCAAATAAAACCAAATTCCTTCAGAAGGACCAGAAGCAATCTTTAATGGTTGATACCCCAAACTTTGCATTAGCCCCTCTTTAAATTCTTTTGTTTGTTCTGCAGGATCAATAACTTCGATTATAAATTTTTCATTTTTATTTTCCTTTAAATCAATCAAATAGTTTGTTACGACTGATTTAAGACTTACCAATTCGCTCGGAAGATCATTATCTTTAGAAAAAATCGCGGTCAATGATACGCGTTCATCAATAAATTCTTCAACGGGGGCTGCGCTTTGAACACGAGCAATAAGGCTTCTAATAGTTTTGGTAATATCATACTCGGGATTTCTCAGGTGAACTGATATATTGTTCTCGCTAATTGCTTTAACTTGAATCAAATCATCAAATGATAATACTTCATATTGGTCCCCAAGCTCTACCAACACATTAAAATAAGAGTTAACGACGGATGACTTATATCTATCCGCAAATTGAAAGGGAGTCGGATTAATCTGATACTTTTCACTAGCTATTCTTTCCAACTCCGGATAATCAGCAGGATCAATAAAATCAGCCACTATTTTACCATCACTAATGATTTCATACTCTTTAAGTAGGTCCTCTATCCTAGGAACCAAAGGGGCCAACAAAGGATGAGTCGCATCACTAAAGTAACCTCTTAGGAGAACTGGTTGATTTGCTTTTTGTAAATAATTAATACTCGCTTCAGAAATGGTGTAATGTTTATCCCTAGTCAAGTCAAATCTAAAAAAACCTGTGGTCGAACCAATCATAAACAGAGCAACAAAATTAGCTAAAACAAGAATACCTAGTTGATTAGGAAGTGAAATCCTTTTTTGCTTCCATTTTGCTTGCGCAAATTCATATTGAAATTTGCCTAGCAAGTTGACAGTTAATAGTAGAAATAACAGAATAAAAATCACATAATACAGAAGGTCTCCCGCGTCAATGACTCCTCTGCAAATAGACTCAAAGTGAGTTAAAGGTGAAATCAATGACAAGTAAGTCCCGAGATCGCCTAAGGTACTTTTGATGCTTGTTAAACCAAAAGCATAAAGAATTATTAGCACCGTTGTAGAAAAAAGCAGACTAGTAATCTGCCGATCAAATAAAACACTCGCTAACAATCCTAAAGAGATATAGCTCATACCAATTAAAATACTGGCTAGATAGCCAGAAAAAACTACAAACCAATCCAGCGAACCTATGAAGCTCAACAGAAAGGGTACCATCAAGGTTGCTAAAATAGCTATCGAAAGTATAAACGAACATGAAATAAATTTACCAAGGATTAGCGATAAATTAGATACCCCTGATGTTAGTAGTAATTCGATTGTTCCGCTTCTCTTTTCGTCGTTCCACATTTTCATTGTAATGGCACTCGATAAAAAAATTAAAAATAAAGGAAGCGACTCAAACAAAGGACGAATGTCCATAATATTTCTTGAGAAAAATTTCTCAATCCAAAAAAAGTTAAAAATTACTACACCAAGAAAAGTTCCGTAAAAAATAAGACAAGAGGACGCAGAGAAGAATAAGTAAATTTCTTTTCTATAAATAGCTAGTATTTTATCCAACAGAAGAAAGCTCCCCTTTTTCGGATCGATTAAAAATATATTCCAGCCCTCTTTGCTCTGGATTTGCCGCATATATCTCTATCTTTCTTCTAACAATGCATTCTATAATCGACGCCATTGTTTTATCTAGATCAGATTCTTTTTGCAACTTGATTGCTATTTGTATTCTATTTTCAGATTGCTTGCTAAAGTTGACACTTTCAACATCGCCTCTTGATTCAATCGAAGCACGAAGTTCATAAGGAAAAGCATTTACTATCAACTTAAGATTCCCAGTAGCAATAAAGTCATTCATAGCTACATCGACAGTTTTTTTTCCTGAATCTAGCATGATAACTCTATCACACAATGCTTCGACCTCATTAAGGATGTGACTTGACACAAGTACTGCTGTATTCGCTGTCTTGAGTACCCTTATAAGATCCCTGATCTGTAACACTTGCGTTGGATCCAAGCCATTTGTCGGCTCATCCAGAATAAGTAATTTCGGATCATGAATTAGGGCCTGTGCAACTCCAACTCTTTGCTTATAGCCCTTTGATAACTCAAAGATAAAAGAATTAAGCTTTGACTCTAGCCCTGTTTTCAGGATCGTATCTGATATAAGCTTCATTCTCTTAGACTTCGAAACTCCACGTATTTCGGAGACAAACTTAAGATAATCAAATACTGACATTTCATCATACAAAATATTATTTTCAGGTAGATACCCAATTTTAGTTTTTATAATTTTGTTTTCGTCTCGAAACTCCAACCCCTCAAAATAAAGCGTTCCTTCGGTTGGCTGCATGAAACCGGTTAAAACTCGCATTAGAGTGCTCTTTCCTGCCCCATTTTTACCAAGAAGTCCGACAATTTCTCCAGGTTTAATCCCTATCGAAACAGAATCCAGAGCCACAAAATCCTTATACTTATGGGTTATTGACTGTGCGCACAACATTTTTATATGGGCTACCTATCAGATTAATCGGCAAAATGCCGCAGATTAAAATAATTTTTAGTATATTTTAAAACCAAAAATATTCCACAAGCAATATTATAAAGAAAGTTTAACGAAAAAACTTTACAATACAAAAAAACATTATTTCTTAAAGGATAATAAATAATGAGTCGAGTAATAGAAGTTGCTCCTATTAACAACAAAAGTGACTTCCAGGATTTTTTAAAGGTCTTAGATGCCGTTTACGATAAAACAGATAATTGGTGCAAACCTCTTGATATCGAAAAAACAATAGCCTTTTCAAAGAAACAACCGATTTTTGACCACTTAAAGTGGGCGGGATGGGTAGGATACATAGACGGAGTTCCTTCGGGACGAATTACGGCTCAAATTGATAAACTTTATATTGACAAGGAAAACTACAAGACTGGTTTCGTGGGTTTTTTTGAAGCCTGCAACAATGACGAACTAATAGCAGGTTTGTTTAAAGCAGCGGAAACTTGGCTGAGTCAAAAATCAATAAAAAAAATTCTGGGGCCATTAAGCCTCAATATAAATCAGGAAGTTGGTCTACTTATCGAGGGATTCCAAACCCCACCCTACATAATGATGCCCAACGGTAAAAAACACTATCAAGAAGCATTCGAAAGACATGGTTATTACAAGTCAATGGATACCTTTTGTTATGACATAGCTGCTAGATTTAGTCCGCCTCCATTGATGAAAAAACTAATCAAAGGATTACCAAATGAACTTAAAATTAGAGCTCTTAATAAAAACAAAATCGCTGACGACTTGGAAACACTGCGACTAATTTTCAACGACGCTTGGAGCAGAAACTGGGGTTTTACTCCATTTACCAAAAATGAATTTTTGCATTTAGGTAATGAAATGCTTAAAATTATTCCCGTTGATTTTATTCAGATAGCAGAAATAAATGACGAGCCGGCTGCATTTACTGCTTTAATTCCTAATATTAATCCAATTATTCACTCTATGAATGGGAAAATACTCCCTTTTGGGTGGGTTAAATTACTTTATAACTTAAAATGGAAGTATCCAAAACAAGCTAGGATTCCATTAATGGGAGTGAGAAAAAAATATCACAACACAAAGCTCGGGCCCGGATTGGCTTTGAAAGTTGTTGACTCTCTGAGAGCTCCAGCGATATCAAAAGGAGTTGAAACTGTAGAAATGTCATGGATTCTAGAGAATAATAGCGCGATGCGAAACATTATTAAAATACTAGGTGGCATCAAAACAAAAACTTACAGAATTTTTGAAAAAAAAATTTAGTGTAAAATAATGCAACAAGATAATATTACAGCAATAGTACTCGCTGGGGAGCGTTTAAACGAGAAATCAAAAAATAATAACTTTGGTCCTTTTACAAAAATTTGTAACAGATACGCGATCGAGTATGTTTTAGATGCCCTAAAAAATACTAATCAAATTAATAGGATTAATTTGGTCGCCAATAAAGATAAGCAAAACACAATATTCAACGCTATTCAAATAAATGAAAATATCGAATTCGTCGAACAAGAATCTGGACCCAGTCTTAGTACTAAAAAAGCTCTAAATGGGCTCCGGAAACCTTGCTTAGTAACAACTGGTGATCATCCTTTACTTACAACTAATACAGTCAAGTTGTTTTTGAAAAACTCCGTTAAAGAAAATGCCGACATTACTATTGGATTGGTACCTCATAAACTTTTGCTTGATAACAATATATTGAGCAATCGAACGTTATATAAATTTCGTGATGGTAACTTTTGTGGTGCAAATTTATTTTTATTTAGAACCGATCGGACAAATCATATTTTTAATATATGGAACAAGATAGAGAAATGGAGAAAGCGGCCTTGGAAGATAATTTCTTTTTTCGGGGTCACCTATTTAGCATTGTATCTTCTTGGAATTATGAAATTCGAAAACGCTGAAAAGTATTTAAGCAAGAGGACAGGTTTAAAAATTAAATTCATCGAGGTGACTTGCTTTAAGGCAGCAATAGATTTAGATTCCGAAAGAGACTATCCATTGATAAAAGAAATACTTGGAGAACATTAAGATGAAATCTTATTTAAGGAGCTTCATTCACCAATGCGGGAAAAAGCTACTAAGATATTGCGGTGAATTTCAAGGAAAACATTCCCAACTACCCTGTACTCCTTTTCTAGAAAATTCACACTTCGAATGCGCGAAAAATTTAGAACAAAACTGGGATAAAATCAATAAAGAATTTAAACAAGTTTGGGAGCATCCCGATCAAATTCCATCCTTTCATGAAATTTCTCCTGATCAAAAAAGAATTTCAAAGGGAAAAAAATGGAAAACCTTTGCATTATTTATTTTTGCTAACGAAGTTACGGAAAATTGCAAGCTTTGCCCTGATACGACAAAGATTTTAAAAAGCATTGACGGACTACAAAACGCCTGGTTCTCTATTTTAGCGCCAGGATATAAGATACCTCCACACAGAGGGCCAACACGTGCTCTCATTCGTTGTCATCTGGGATTACTTATACCAGAGGATAAATATTCCTGCTGGATTAGGGTGGACAAACAAAAAAAATACTGGGAAGCAGGGACCTGTATGTTCTTTGACGATACCTTTGAACATGAGGTTGAAAATAACACCAGCGAATATCGAGCTGTTCTTTTTATTGATTTGGACAGACCAATGGATCGGATTGGCAGGATTTTCAATAAATCCTTACTCGCAATCGTTCAATCTAGTCACTACGTAAAGGACCCTTTAAGAAATTTAAAGAAGTGGAATGCCTCCATTCGAAATAGAAATTAAACTTGACGTTTTTTTATATAAAATTCAAATCTATTAAAAAGACTTTCTAATCTTTTTTGTCCGAAATAAATTTTACTCTAGAGCCCTTGGTCTTCATTCTTCGCGTAGAAATATCGTAGTAAATTAAATTTGCGCGTAAACTTTCTGATTTTGAATTTAATTGAGCATTTCCTTTCAACTCTAACTTATCAGCCGCCAAATACAATATTAACTCTTTTGCTGAACCGAGTGATTTACCGTATTGACTATGAGCTTTGGTTTCTATTACTGCGGGGTTACCCGCAACCTTTATTATTTGTGATTTATCAATTTCCTCATGTAGAGTACCGTTTGCTCCGCGAACCTCCCATTCCTCGTTATAAACAATTACTTTTCCACTAAAAATCAAGCCATCGTTAACATCTTTCTTCACTTTATCCGCCACCACCCTTATAACTTGTGATCTAATAGTTGCCTCCGACTCGGACGCAAAAGAGTTGGCCGCCATAAAATTCCAAGCAATAAACACCAGGATTATAAAAAACAAGAAGGTTTGATCAAAAGTTAAAAAAGGGTAATATTTATTTTTCATAAAACAATATTTGTCAAAAATCTATGGCTAAAATCATTGGTAAATACATCATAAAAGAAATTTCCAAAAATTTTTTTTTATGCCAACTTGGAATGGCCTTTCTTTTTTGGCTGTATTCAATTACGGTTTTCCTTAGCAGTGCAGGTGCCGACATTGTTACCTTGTCAGACTGTATCAGTGTATCACTGTTAAAAACAACTATTTCACTAGGCATTTTAATTCCTCTTTCTCTCTATTTTTCAATCATCATATCATTTGGTCATTTCAATCAATCTAATGAACTAATAGCTATGAATACTCTTACATATTCGAAAAGAAGAATCTATTTTCTTGTAATTGTAATAAGCATCTTTATTTTAATACTTACTTCTATTGAAACAATTATATTAAGACCTTTAGCTTACTCGAAGCTGTATGACATAAAGGAAAATATAAGTCAGCGATGGGAATTTGAAAAGCTTAATTCCGGGCAATTTTATATTTCAGATGACGGAAAAGAAGTCGTTTTTACAGAAAAAACTAAGGATCAACTTCAAAATATTTTCATCAAGTTAGATAATGGGAAAGATGTCGAAATATTCACTTCGGAATCCGGCAATATTATTCGCCCACCTCAAAATGATAAGCGTATTATTAAAATGCGAAATTCTCAGTATATAAAAAACTATTTCAACGAGAACAGTGTAATTGGCAGCTTTGGGGAAATGGAGATCCATATAAAGCAAAAAGTTAAAGAAAAAATTGATAAAAAAATCAAGGAAACCAGTACATTGAAGCTCTTCAACAGTAAAAATAAAGCTGAGATCGCAGAGTTTCAATGGAGGATCTGCTTACCTATTTCAGTGATTATTTTAATAATAACCTGCTATTTTATCCTTCGTATCGAACCGAGAAGTGGAAAATTTGCTAATCTTCCCTTAGCAATTATCTACTACTCAGCTTACTACATTGCCATCGGTTTAGGTAGAAGTTGGGTCGAGCAGGGGGTGATTACTAATATCTTTTTCATTCCAGCAATTTTTATGTTATCCCTAGTGTTGTACTACGGCAAAATCAAAAGTATACGTTAGCATGATACTAAATATTTATTTCTGTAAAACTATAGTAAGATTCCAAATCTTGGCGCTGGCCATACTCGCTACAATTTTTTTACTGCTCGACCTAATCGAACGATTAAACGATGTGGGCACAGGTTCATTCAGTGCTTTCAATGCTATTCAGGTAACTGCGTTAAATGCTCCGTATTTAATCTTTGATCTACTCCCTTCTACGTTCCTAATTGGTTCAGTAATTGCAATTAGTTCCTTAATACAATCCAACGAATTAATGGTCGCAAGAACAGCAGGGTTTACAAAATTTAACTTGGTTCTTCCGCTTTTTTTTTCCTGTTTAGCTGTTTCAATTTTTTGTTTTTTTGTCTATCAATTCGTCATACCTACTATGCAGATTAAAGCTCATAAAATTTCAACAAAAACAATCGCGGGAACTGCAATTAACTCCGAACAGATTTGGATAAAAAGAAAAAACGAAATCCTTACAATCAACAATATATCAAATCATACTCAACCACAATCAATTGAGATATTCACGCTCGATAAAAAAGGGAAAATCAGGAATATTATAAGGGCTGAAAAAGCGTTTATATCAGAAGAGAATCAATGGCTCTTATTCAATGTCGATAAGATAATTGTAGATAGTAAAGATATGAAAAAAGTTAGAAACGAGACTTTAATTTGGCAAGGCTTTATTAATCAAAATGAATATGCAAGACTGACAATACCTCCCCAGGCGCTTAGTATATCGGCATTGATACGTTATCTTTCAAAAACTGAATTAGTATCAGTTGGTCAAAATTTATTTCGCTCGGAATTGTGGAAGAAATTAAGCCTCCCAATTACATTAATAGGAATGTCCCTTATCGCACTACCAATAGCGGGAAGCGCCTCAAGTACGCGACAGACCTCGAGAAGTAACTTATTAGCGGGCCTGTGTGCGATGCTTTTCTTTATCTTGCACCAAACAGTTTCTAATTTCGATAAAATACTTGGATGGTCTTCAAGCTTATCTTGGACTCTACCACCCTTTTTAATTATTTTTATTAGCCTAATCTTAATTAAAAAAAGTAGATTTTAATCAGGAAATTCTCTAGCAACCGTCCACGATCTTTTCGAAATTGTTCTATAGGAAAAGGAATTTAATTCTAGTTGTTTCAGGGTAGTGGAAATTTCAGATTGTTTAAGTCCACAGCCAAGTTCAAAAATACGATAACTTGACAAGTTATCGCCCAAACAAGCTGATGCAGATGCTGTACAAAAAACCCTAGTAGGATTCAGGCCGTTGAATTCAATATTCCGATGAAGATGTCCGTGGCAGATTAATGCGACCTGATAATCTGATAATAGTTGCTCTAACTGCTTAGTCATCTTCAAACTTTTCCTACGATTGATACCTTCGAGATAAGGTGGATGGTGCATAAACATACAGATTAATTTATCTTTGTTTTCAGCTAGAATTATTTTTAGTTTCGCAAGTTGTCTTGCGCCTAAGTCACCTCGTGCAGACCAAAAAGGCATGGGTTGGGCTGACATTAACCCCACTAAGGCCAAGTTTTTAAATTCTCGAACCCAGGGAAAATCGCTTGTAATTTGCAAAAATTCAGACCAATGCTTTAATAAAAACGCCAAAGAATCAGGTGCGTAATTATCATGATTGCCCGGAACAATCATAATCTGTAAACCTTCAAAATATTCTAACAGCCAATTCTTTGCTGATTGAATCTCAGATTCTGTGCCTAACTGAACTATATCTCCAGTGATTATCACTAAATCTGGCTTTTCTGCTTTAACATTATCAATTAAAAGTCGTAAAAATTGATTATTGTGCTGCAAATGACGTCGTTTTTTCCATGAAAATAGACCGAGCGCACGTTTCGAAAAATAATTTTTTGCAACCGGACTTGAACCATGCAAATCAGTAAGGTGGATAAAACGCATTGGCAACCCTTTTTCAAAAATTCCAATAAAGTTTAACATTTTCACCTAAATAATTGCTAAAATTACATTTATTTTTTAATACGAGCTACCGGCTACATCACAATGACAGAAAATTCTACAGAAGAAATACCTGATTACTTTGCCGAAAAGCTCCTAAACCAATTTGGTGACAGTACTCTAGCAATCATTTTATATGGCTCATGGCTAAGAGGAAAGAGGGACACAGTAGTAGATCTGTATATTATTGTAGACAGTTATAAATATCTTGATTCGTCATTAGATAAAATTTTGACCAACTTTTTTTCTCCTAATGTTTACCAGCAAGTGGGTGAAAATCTTGCGAAAGACTTTAGAGTAAAGTTTGCAGTTATTGGTTTAGAGCAGTTTAAAAAAAGAGTAACTAATGATTTTCACCCTTACTTTTGGGCGAGATTCGCCCAACCTACGCAAATCTTATATGTAAAAAATATCAAGATTAAGCAAGCACTCGAAGCGTCTTTTAAACAAGCTACAAAAAGGATGATTACAGAAAGCGTCCCTATGCTCCCAAAAAAATTCACTACCGAAATGCTGTGGGAGACCGCGTTAAGATTAACATACAGCGCTGAGCTTCGAAGCGAATCAGGAACTGCACCACAATCAATTATCAAAACATCCTTATCAGAGCTTAAATTATTAACCGAGTCAGTAGCATCAGAATGCTCTTTAAAAAACGCAAAAGACTTTTGGCTAAACGATACAAATAGAGTCGACTATCTAAAAAAAACTGCTATTTGGCAAACGCGGTTTTTCATAGGCAAAGGTCTTTCCATTATGCGTCTTCTAAAAGCAGTTTTTACGTTTGAGAACCCACTAGACTATCTAGTATGGAAAATAGAGCGACACACTGGGATAAAAGAAGAGCCAACAAAACTCCAACGAAAGTATCCTTTAATATTTTCCTGGAGCCTGCTATGGAGGCTCTATAGAAAAGGAGGCTTTAGATAAAACTAGGCAGCTTTAGATAGCCCAAGTTCTTTAGCTATCGATTTGAAACATGCCCCAATTTTATTAATTTGTTCAACTGAGTGAGCAGCAGTAACGCTACATCTGATCACCGCTCCACCTCCAGGAGCTGCAGGCGGTAAAATCAAATTAGTATATATTCCAGACTCAAGAAGAATATTCCAGAACTGAATCGCTACTTCTTCACTCTGAAAGGATACTCCAATAACTGGACTAGGTATTGGATGCAAATCAAGCCCAATACTTTCAAGAGCCCCGTGTAAATTTCTCGCAGATTCCCATGCATTCTTACGAAGATGATCTCCTTCTTTCATAAGTTTAATGGCACTTCTTGTTGAAGCAATAACAGCAGGAGAGGGAGATGCTGTAAAGATGTAAGGTCTGCTTGAATATTTAAATAGACCTAATTGAGGGTGTTTGCTCACACAAAAACCTCCAATAGTACCCAGGCTTTTACTAAAAGTGCCAACTATAAAGTCGGTCTTATCGAGAATATCTAGTTGATCAGCTAAACCCCTTCCATAACGACCATAAAGACCTAAAGAATGGGCTTCATCAACCAAAAGATAAGAATTATAACTTTCTTTCAACTCGGCAAACTCTCTTAGGGGAGCACAGTCTCCTCTTATACTGTACAAACCTTCAACAATTATTAAAGTGGAGTTAGCTCTTTCACCCAATCTTTGAAGCCGTTTTTCAAGGCTTGAAGGATCATTATGTTTGAAACGAAAGACTTCTGCTCCAGACATCCGACATCCGTCAAACAAACTGGCATGCGCTTCCGAGTCAATAAGAACAGCATTATTTTCATCCAGTAATGCAGCCATTGTGCCAAGATTGGCTGAATAACCAGTACTAAAAACCATTGAATATGGCATTGAATATAGCTCAGCAATCTCTCTCTCCAGTTCTAGATGACCGGAATAGGTTCCGTTTGCCATTCTAGACCCTGTGGTTCCTGTTCCTTGTGTCTCCAAAGACCTGATTCCTGCGTCGATGCAATCTTTACTAAAAGTTAAACCTAGATAATTATTAGTGCCAGCAAGAATTACTATTTTTCCGTTTATTAAAGCTTCGGTTGGAGAAACAATTTTTTCTAAAACCACTCCCGTAGGGTTTATCGGAAGTCCTTCTAGCTGTTTTTTTCTGCTTTCTGCTAACTCAAAGTTTGAAAGTAAACTCATAATTTTTTTTCCCTACTTAAATGGTATACCAATTCTGCCAAATCAGAAACTGTGACAACGTCAGCGAGGCTATCTTCCCCAATTACAATATCAAAGTGGTCTTCAACTTCGCAGAGAAATTCTATAATTTGCACCGATTCCAGCCCCAAATCGGCAACTAAAGCCGACTCTGGAGTAAGTGTAATATTCTTTTCGTCTACTTTTCTCGCCAGTGATATTACAGTTTTAGTTATCTCTGCTAATTCCATATTCGATGACCCATCACTCCAACGGGAATTTATTAAAACTCACTTGCATTACAGTTTAATGTAATCCTATTTTTTAATCTAGTTTCTAAATATTTTAAACTATTATCACAGCGCCAATCAGGATGATGTAATTCTTTTACTTTTCCTAATGTGAGCATAGGCTTATAGCCAACTATAACTGACAAATAACAATTAATAATAGCAATTAATTTTAGTACCTTTATTGGAATCGGAATCATAATCAGTCTTTTTTTTCCTCTTAATACTTTAATAATTTCGCTCCACTGATATCCATTAGCTTTACCGTCATGAATTTCAAACGTTTTGAATCGATATTTTTCAAAGTTTTGTACGACTTCGACAATATCAAGAGCAAGATCGTCAACATGCAGAATTGAAAGCTTCTGAAAAGATCTGAAAATATTAGGGCAGATTCCTCTAGCAATCATTTTAAGTAAAGGAGTAAGCGCTTTGTCACCAGGCCCATAAACGGCGGTGGGTCGCACTATCACCCATTTAAAAAGAGAATTACGCAAGACTTGTTCCCCCTTCCATTTTGAAAACGAATAATCTGACAGATTTGGCTGTCGAGCTGCCATGGAAGAAATTAAAATAAAACGAGGCTTCGTCGTAAATTTTTTTGCAAGGTTAATAAAATTTTGAATAGCATCAATGTTGGCAGTTTGAAAATCACCCGGTCCTCTTCCTCTAACAGATCCCGCACAATGAATGATTATATCGGCTTCAGAAAAAGCTTCGACCAAATTCGAGGTAAATTTAGAAATAGAGCTAACAATAAAAGAATGGTTTCGGTCGGACTCAAAGATTTTTTTTTTATTTTCCTCTCTGATAATAGAAACTACGAGGTGACCTTGATTTAGTAAGCCCTCGACTATGTTTTTACCAATGAAGCCGGTAGAACCTGTCATTAAGATTTTCAAGATGATGTAATTCCAGAGAACTATTCAGATGAGCCAACAGCTGTTGGACTCTTTTGATATCTGGCTAAGAAATCTTGCTTCGCCTTCGATCTAGACAATTTGCCTGAAGATGTTCGTGGTAGTGTTCTAGGAGGAACTAGGTTGATGAGGCATTTTACACCAAAATGCAAAAGGATTAATGATTGCAGTTGTTCAATCAACTCCTTTCTTTTAGCTGGATTACTTTCTCTTGACTCAACAACCATTACCACATTATCAGTCCCGATATCATCAGCAAAGGAGAACGCAGAAACGTTTCCAAAACGAACACCGGGTAAACTTTCCGCGAGAAATTCTAGATCATGAGGCCAAATATTTCTACCATTCACAATAATTACATCCTTACGCCTCGCAGTCACTACCACTTCATCTCCTAGCCTAAAGCCTATATCTCCAGTGTCCAACCATCCTTCCTCATCCAGGACCTCTTCGGTAGCGTCTTTGTTTTGAAAGTATCCAGACATGACAGAATCACCTTTCAAACAAATTCGACCACAAACATAATCTTCAAGCTCATTTCCGGCATCATCACGAATACTCATCTCAAAACTTGGGAGTATCTTACCGCAATTAACAAAGGAAAGAGTTGATTCGTTTGTTTTATGAGACGACGCCGAGATAAGCTTAGCTTCTCCAGTTCTTGCCATCAGATCCTTATCTAAATCCATAGCATCTAATCCCTCTCCAAGCGGCGCGAAACTTATAGCAAGCGCACACTCTGCCATCCCATAACATGGGACAAATGATTTTGGATTAAAATTCGCAGCTTTTAAGACATGCGCAAACCTTCTTAAAGGTTCTGGATGAATACGTTCCGCTCCCACACATGCAACACGCCAAGAGCTCAAATCATATTTGTCTTGGTCTGTTAATCTCAGTCTCTTAGCGCATAAAGCATAACCAAAAGGGGGGCTTGAGGAGATCGTTCCTCTATTTTCCGAAATTAGCTTGAGCCACAATCGCGGACGCATTGCAAAAGTTTTCGGGCTCAAGTAATCTGCAGACAATTGATTTGCCAGAGGCAATAACACAAATCCAACTAAACCCATATCATGATAAAACGGGAGCCACGAAACCATCCTGTCATCTCTATCAATTTTAAGACCATGATTTGATATATCCCTAAGATTGGACATTACACACTTTTGGGTTATCTCAACGCCCCTCGGAAAGCGAGTACTTCCTGATGTATATTGAAGGTACGCTATATCGTCCAATTTAAGAGGATTAAGAGGAGCTTCTGTTTCAGGCAAAGTTTCAAAATCCGAGGGCAACCCATATTTTACTAGATCTAACCTTTCGACTGCCTGTCTAAGAAATCCAAGATGAGATTCTGGCGCGATTGCAATGTCAGCACCACAACTATCCATCATTCTCTCAAGTTGCTCCACATAGGCCTTTCTAGCACCAATTTGAAATCCCGCTGGAAGGGCCACTGGAACATAGCCTGCATATTGACAAGCAAAAAAGAATTTATGAAATAATGGATTAGTTTCTGCTATAAGCGCAATACGGGCGCCCCGCTTTAATCCTAGACCAATCAGCTTTCTAGCTAACTTAATTGCCTCGAGCCGCAACTCTTTATAAGAAATTTTCGATTGTAGAGAACCGCTTCCATCGTAAAAGTTACAGCCTGTCTCGCCTTTTGCGGCATAGTCTAATGCTTCGGCTAAAGTGTCGAAGGAAGCATTTTTTAAAGGTAAAGAATGATTTAATTCTGTAGGATTCATCTAGATGTAAATAACATTATTTGCCAATTGTCCCCTTTCTTAATTATGCTGATGCTCACAATAAATCAACTAAAAAGCATAATTAACCTTAACAAGTATGTAAGTATAACCTTTTCGCTTCTTCTTAACAAAGGTTAAGTTACGAAGTTAATATATTATTTAAAATGAAAATTTTAAATAATGCGGCTTTATTTATGAAGTAGTCTTTAATTTATCCACAAGGTCTAATATAAAGTTTAACTTGCTGACACGGTGCAAGCTTTGAAAATGAGCGCCTAATTTATAAGAAATATTTTAAGTTATTGTTTTTTATATGATTTTCAAATTCAAAGCAAATTGCATTTTTCGTAATTTAACCAAAATAAAGTAGCGGCATGGTATATTGAGCCGTCACCATAAAGGCCAAAAGCTCTTTATTTCTAGTCGATTTACAGGATCCACTCAATCAAAAATACCGTGCAAATACCATTTCTTTAGGTTTTTTAAATCCTTAAATATCCAAAATAACCGATGATCACTATTTTTTGCGATAAAATAATCACGTGCCACCTCGTCGCCATCCCACCATCCGCTAACAAGCCTTTCTCTATCAGAGATTATCTCCAGACTACCTTCAAATTCTACATGCCCATTTTTTACTGCTAATCGCTTAGGGTTTTTGAGCAGCCAAGTTGGCCTGTGCTTTTTCCCTTTTATACTAAAAAAAACTCTACCAACAAAAGTATTTTTATAAGAAACACAACTTGAATCATAAATATCAAACGTTCTTTCTGGAACACACGAGGGTTTTGTTAAAACTTGATATACTATATTTGAACCATAATTTTCAATAATATCATTGATATATTTATCACTACTTTTTGAAACTTCTTTATTCTTTGATAAAAACAAATCTCTTGTTTGAAACGAATAATGTCTAATATCATTCACATATAAGCCGATCTTATCTGGCATTTCATCCAGAAACATTTTTTTTATTTTCTTTTTTGTTTCATTCAATAAAAATTCAGGGTCAGAAGCATCGCTATTTAATTTGACGCCCACTTTCTTTAATGATTTTTTTGAAAAAAAAAACCACTTTAACGCTCTAGTTTTGGCTGTTCTTTTTTTTAAAAAAATATTCAAATCATATAAAATTGAGCGCATACAGTTTTCAAATGAAAACGTATTGTCAGCAAGATCAACATTAACTAATTTAGCAAAAAAATCATAATTTACACTTGTTTGGGGTAGGTCGGAAACCCTGCCATACAATTGGTCAATTACTTTTAGAACATCTGATGAAAATCTCTTAAGAAGACCAACTCTAGGCAATCTATAAACATCGCCCAATGTCTTTACGCCTAAATCTAAGAATTTTTTTGTATCTTTTTTTTGTAAGCCCAGATAATTAAGATCAATCTCCGAAACAGTTGCATTTAAATTATTGATATCCCATACATTAGTATTTAGCTCTGATTTACCAATAATCAAAGCTGCACGAGGAGTCGGAGCTATTGCTATTTTTAAAGAGTATCTGTACTTCGCAAGTCGTTTGCTGATTAAATTAAAAATTTTTTCTCCCCCTCCAAATAGCTTTATGCTACCTCCTATTTCAACTAATATTCCATCCCTTGATTCATCAATAACGATTGGCGAGAAATTATTTAAATCTTTAAAAATTTTTTTTTTAATTTTCTGCTCTTGTATTTTATCTCTACCATATAAATCGATGGGCAAACCATAAGCCATCGACGGAGTCATACTAATAAAAAAACCTTTTTTTGCAGCGTTCCTATTTAATTGAGTAATAATAGACTCGCCATTTACATATTCATACAAAACGCTCGGTCTTTTTTGATACCCATCGCCACTCATTACTTGTAGAGAGAAATTCTCTATATAGACATAGCACCAAAGAGATTTGGTCAGTTTGGAAGTTATTAGATTAATATTAGCATCTTGCTCATTTTGTGAAACTGGGAGATTAAAATTACTTTTTATCATATTAAAATCACATGGTGTTTTTTTGTAAAACCTACAGTAGATTTTAAAATCTCTAGCTTTACTTTTTGTTGCTCTATATTTTTAGAAATAAGTTCAATTTTTATTTTTAAAATACTGGCAATTGTTTCTTGATAAAATTGCTCATCAGTTCGAATAATTATTGCTAAAGTATTATTTAACTGAGCTATTAAATTAAACTGTCGACTTACTTGAAAAGGTAATTTATTGGTCCACATCATGACTACATTACAGTCATTGAGATTAAGTCCTTGCTTAAATAAGTCATAAATAACACTTGTACGATTTTTAATCGATTTGCTAGGCTTAACTATAATAATATTACTAGAATTAATCCCTTTATTTGAAATACTTTCGTGGTACGGTATGTATGGAGGATCAAATAAAATTAGTTTATTATTTAAATAAGTTTCTTCTGACATTAAGGGCATCAAAAAAGGCATTACTCCTTCAAAAAATTTAACAGAAACTATGTCGACTAAACCTGCGCAAGGCCAGCCTTCTCCAGGTAGCACATTATCTAGCTGAAGCAACCCAGTGCTTCTAGTATTTGGGATATTAGTATTTAAGTTGCAAAACATAATTCTATCTACTAAAAATTAAATATCCAAACGTAGAATCCCAATACCGAGACCTTCAATTATAAATTCTCCATATTTTGAGTTGACTTCTATCCGATCAAAATTATCATTTTCAGGAATCAAATATATTTTAGAACCTGCTTTTTTAAACCTCTTAACTGTTACTTCATCATCAAGGCGTGCAACAACTATTTGATTATTACGAACGACTTTCGTTGCATGAACTACTAACAAATCACCATCACGTATACCCGAATTCAGCATACTCTCTCCTTTAACACGGAGCAGATAGTCTGCTTTTTTTTCAAATAAAAATGGATCGATCAAAATATGATTTTCTACATGTTCAATAGCTAAAATCGGTTGGCCAGCAGCTACTTGGCCTACTATAGGTAATCCAACATTTTTATTATTTGTCTTTTTTAAGACCTTAATGCCCCTTGAAACATTAGGAACAAGCTTAATGAATTCCTTTTTTTCCAGAGCTTTTAGATGATCTTCGGCTGCATTCAGCGACTTAAAGCCTAAGTTATTGGCTATTTCTAAACGCGTAGGAGGCATACCGTTTTCATCTATAGAAGTATGAATTAAGTCTAAAATTTGTAGTTGTCTTTTTGTTAAACCTTTAACCATTCAGCACCTGCTATAATACTGTTATTATAAACAGTATAATTTAAGAAATTTTAAAGTCAAAAGCAAGAATTAATTTATAAATGTTTTCTTAGCAGATATATCCACCCGTCTCATTTTTATTTATAATTTTATTCTTGATTATTTCTTGGTACTTAATAACTTGATGAAAGCAAATATCAAAGGATTACCCAGGCTTAAAAACGCTTGGGGCTACTCTATAAATGGATTTAAAAAGGCATGGCAACATGAAGAAGCATTTAGAATAGAATCAGTGATTTGTTTTATTTTATTACCTTTAAGCTTTTTTATAGGCCAAAACTTAATCGATTATATTATTTTAATAGGCTCCTTAGCTTTACTTTTAATTACAGAGTTATTTAATTCTGCTATTGAAACGTTAACTGACAGAGTAGGTAAGGAACAAAATGAATTATCAGGAAGAACAAAAGACATAGCATCATCTACTGTCTTCATTGCAATTTTTTTTCTTATCTTTGTCTGGATAGCACTGATTTACAAAAGATTATTTATTAATTAATTGGAAAAATTTAATGTCAGAAAACATCCCAACTAAGAATTTTATTCAAAAAATTATAGACGATGATATAAAAAACGGGCAGCAAAATCTAAAATTTAGATTTCCTCCAGAACCGAATGGCTATCTTCATATTGGGCATGCTAAATCTATTTTACTCAACTATGGCCTGGCAGAAGAATACGACGGAAGCTGTAATCTTAGGTTTGATGATACAAATCCTTCGACGGAAAACCAAGAATTCGTTGATTCTATTAAATCAGATGTAGCTTGGCTTGGGTTCAATTTAGACAAGGATCCTTTATTCGCCTCTGACTATTTTGAAAAACTCTATGAATTTGCCCACGAACTAATCAACAAAGAGTTAGCTTATGTCGACAGCCAAGATCAGGAAACTATAAAGTTGCAAAGAGGCACACTAACCAAACCCGGAATAAATAGCCCTTTTCGCAATCGAGACAAGGAAACCAATATCCAGCTATTCCAACAAATGAGAAATGGCGACTTCAACGAGGGAGAACATGTACTGAGAGCCAAAATAGACATGAGTTCTCCAAATCTGAATATGAGAGATCCGACAATTTATAGAATCAGAAAAATAACCCATTATAGAACAGGGGATAAATGGAATATATTTCCTATGTATGACTTTACCCAATGCCTGTCAGATGCTATTGAAAATGTAACTCATTCAATTTGTACCTTGGAATTTGAAGACCATCGACCACTTTATAATTGGGTAATTGAAAATATCGACCTTAATTGTAAACCTAAGCAAATAGAGTTTGCGAGATTAGATTTAAGCTTCACAATTACCAGTAAAAGAAAATTACACACTCTTGTCACTGAAAAAAAAGTGAACGGTTGGGACGATCCTCGATTACCTACCTTAAAAGGATTAAAAAAGAGGGGAATTACGCCAACTATATTGGAAAGATTTTGCAAACTGGTCGGGGTGACAAAAAAAGATGCCTTGATTGATGTTAGTTTACTCGAAACCTGCGCCCGAGATGAGTTCGATAAAAAAGCACCAAGACTTATGGCCGTACTTGATCCAGTTAAAGTCATAATAGAGAATCTGCCGGAAAATGAGGAAATAAGCATCGAAGCGCAGAATCACCCTAAAGATAAAACCTTTGGGACCCGAAAACTTAAATTAACTAAGGAAATATTTATTGAGTCCACAGACTTCGAAGAAAACCCACCGAAGAAATTTTTTAGATTAAGTGTTGGGAAGAGTGTCCGGTTAAGATACGGGTTCGTTATTACCTGCACCAGAATCGACAAAGATCAAAATGGAAATATTAATACTATTTATTGTAATTATATTCCTAAAACTCTTAATGGAGTCAATCCAGAGGGTCAAAAAATTAAAGGAATTATTCATTGGGTCTCAGCATCGGAAAACATGAAACTTAAGGTTAATTTAATTGATAGACTATTCAGTGTGGCAGAGCCTAATAGAGAAAATGATTTTTTAACGGCATTAAATCCCACTAGTTTAGTTGAGATGGCAAATGCAATTGGTGAAACCAATTTATTAGAATTCGTTTCCCAAACTGTACAGTTTGAGCGTTTAGGATATTTTACTGTCGAAAATCAAACCATTGGCTCAGATTGTTTGGTCTACAATAGAACGATTACTCTGAGAGACTCCTGGGGTAAGATGAAAAAAAATTAATTTTGCCCTGGTAGCTCAGCTGGATAGAGCGCACCCCTCCTAAGGGTGAAGTCGCAGGTTCGAATCCTGCTCAGGGCGCATTTACCCCATTCCAGCACCATCCAGCTTTATCCAATAAAACAAACTTATTGCAACGATATCAATCACTTAGTATCTTATAGTATCAACTATCGTCCAGTACCAACGACGATCAGCTGACGGTATATTTGACGGTATATTTTTACCCAAGATTGAGCGACATCAATGGAGCAATAGCATAAGCCACAGGAAGTGAAGTGAAGTGAAGTAAAGTGAAACGACAACATGCCCTTAACGAACCTCATCATCAAGCAAGCTGAGACGCGCGCTAAATCTTATAAGCTCTATGACGCAAAAGGATTGTATTGTTTGATTCATCCAAACGGCGGGCGCTACTGGCGTTACGACTATCGTTTCCGTCACAAACGTAAAACGATCGCACTAGGTACCTATCCCCGTATCTCGCTACGTGAGGCGCGAACGATCCATGAATCGATGCAGCGTGAACTCTATAGTGATATCGATCCAGGAGCTAAACGAAAAGCGGCGAAGCTAGAGGCGCGTGGAACGCCAACGTTCAAGGAAGCAGCTGAAGAGTGGATGAAACGACAAGCCTCTGACTGGACTGTAAAACATCAAAGACAATTGCGCTCGAGACTACAACGCTATGCCTATGCGATTCTAGGTGACATTGCGTGTGATGCTATTACTCCTCTTGATATTTTACGTGTGTGTCGTCAAGCCGAGCAACGAGGTCATCTTGAAGTCGCGCACAAGCTGCGTCAATACTGTGGTCAAGTCATGCGTTATGCGGTAGCTAACGGTTGGGCAACGCGCGATCCAAGTCCGGACATTAAAGGAGCACTCACCCCCAAACCGACTCGTCACTTTGCAACGATACTCGAACCCTATCGCATTCGTGATCTACTGCTTGCGATCGACAGTTACGCATCTATCCCTACGCGTGCCGCGTTACAGTTACTCGCACTCACGTTTGTGCGACCAGGAGAGTTACGTCAAGCACGCTGGGAAGAATTTGATTGGACCGAGCGCGTGTGGCGTATCCCAGCTGAGCG
>MDTB01075735.1_pt1 | contig 47928 bp, 42 predicted proteins | sample 811161 | NCBI WGS metagenome assembly MDTB01 (sample SAMN05326650, study PRJNA326480) | marine metagenome | isolation source: seawater | place: Mediterranean Sea | collected 2009 | reverse complement strand
TTAAAAAAGAAATTTAATTTTGAAAATATTCACACCGTTCCTGGAATCGTGAAGGTGGTTATCAATTCGGGCTTCTCTGCGACTTCCGATAAAAACCATGTCGCTTATGTCAATGAGGAGATCGCCAAAATCTCTGGTCAGCGTCCCGTGACCACTAAGGCAAAGCTAAGTATTTCTAATTTTAAGCTAAGAGAAGGGCAACCGATTGGCTGCAAGGTCACCCTTCGTGGTCATGTTATGTATGATTTTCTCGCCCGTCTCATTCACATTGCGCTTCCCTGCATTCGAGATTTCCGTGGCGTTCCGGCAAAGTTTGATGGAAATGGAAACTACACCTTAGGTATATCCGACCATTCAATCTTTCCTGAAGTGAGTGCAGAAGGAAATACGGCGACAATCGGGATGGATATTTGCATCCATACCAGCGCAGAGAATGACACAGTGGCAAAAGAACTCTTCAGCTTATTGGGTATGCCCTTCCGCAAATCCAGTTCAGAAGTCAGTGATGAAGCCAAAGATGGGGCTAATAGCGAGGCATCTGCAGAAGCTGAGACCGTTGAAGTAGAGGCTTAAATTCAAGAACTAGATTACTATTTTAGATAAACAATTTTTAAATTATGGCAAAAAAATCAGCAATTCAAAGAGACCTTAAGCGTCGCCGTCTAATTGCAAAATATGCAAATAAGCGCGCTGAACTTAAGTCAATTCTGGCAAATCCTGAAACTTCAGACGAAGAATTTTACAAGGCACAAGCAAAGCTCACTAAGTTGCCTAAAAATAGTTCACCGATCCGTGCGCGCAATCGATGCTCGATCACTGGTCGCCCCCGTGCACACATTCGCAAGTTTGGTCTTTCGCGAATCACATTCCGCGAATTAGCAAGTAAAGGTAAGTTGCCCGGCGTAACTAAATCTTCTTGGTAAACTTCAGCGCACTAAAATTTTAACTTATTGAAAACCCAGCAGTAAACAAAGGAAACTACTATGGCAGTTCATGACACAATCGGAGATTTTCTCACTATTATTCGCAATGCGAGTATGGCGGAGAAAGAAGAGTGCACAGCGCAGCTCTCAAAAATGCGTTTATCCATTGCTAAAATCTTAAAACAAGAAGGTTTTATCTTGGATTATTCTGAAGCGGAAGATGCAAAAGGTTTTAAGCAGATTTCCCTCAAACTTAAATATGTCAATAACACCCCTGCAATTACTTGTATTGAGCGTCACAGTACGCCCGGACGCCGATTGTACTACGGGGTACGCGAAATTCCCCGCGTCCTCGGTGGCTTGGGAGTCGCTATATTGACAACATCTAAAGGTGTGATGCGGGCCCGAGATGCTCGTGAACACGGAGTCGGTGGTGAGCTAATTTGTAATGTTTGGTAATTGGAGGAATTTATTATGAGTCGTATTGGAAAATTACCCATCCCTATTCCGGAAAAGGCAAAAGTGTCGATTGACGGACAGACAGTTTCTGTAGAGGGCCCTAAGGGCAGCTTAACTAAATCTTTTGATGAATCGGTGAAAATCGAGTTGAACGACAATGTTGTTCAAGTTGCACCGATTTCGGATAGTCGCCACGCGCGTGCTATGTTTGGAACGGTTCGATCTATCATCAATGGTATGGTGATCGGCGTGGTTGAAGGTTACACAAAAAAACTAGAGATTAAAGGCGTTGGTTTTCGTGCTGTTCTCAAGGGTAATGTGCTCGATCTAGCTTTAGGCTACTCCCATCCCTGTGAATTAGAAATTCCTGAAGGAATTAAAGTCACCGTTGCGGAAAACACTAAATTGACCGTCGAAGGCGCGGATAAGCAGATGGTGGGTCAAGTCACTGCTGAAATTTATTCATTCTTCCCTGCTGAGCCCTATAAAGGCAAGGGAGTGCATATTGAAGGTAAATATGTACGCCGTAAGGAAGGTAAGAAATCTGCATAAAGAAATTATCATTTGTTATGAAATTATCAAAAAAACTTTCATTATTAAAAAAGCGTCGCTGGCGTATCCGTAAAAAAATCGTTGGTACGGCGGAGCGTCCTCGTTTAGCGGTTCATTTTTCGAACAAGAACATCACTGCTCAGTGCATTGATGACGGTGAAGGTCGCACGCTTTTGCACCTATCTTCAGTTAAATCTCCAGATTTAAAGGCAAATGTTGAAGGGGCAAAGGCTCTAGGTTTGTCCATTTCGGAAAAAGCTAAAGACCTCGGAATCGAAAGCGTTGTCTTCGATCGTTCAGGTCGCTTGTATCATGGTGCAGTCAAGGCATTCGCCGAGGCAGCCAGAGAAGGAGGATTGAAATTTTAAAGATTATGAGTGAGCAAAAAACAAAATTTTCTTCGGAGGACAATCAAGAGGGATCAGAATTGATCGAAAAGGTAGTGCACATTAACCGCTGTGCTAAAGTGGTCAAAGGGGGGCGTCGTTTTAGTTTCTCTGCGCTCGTAGTTGTCGGAGACCAAAAAGGTGGTGTTGGTGTTGGCTACGGAAAAGCAAAAGAAGTTCCCGAATGCATACGCAAGGGCACGGAAGATGCGAAAAAGAATATTATCAATATCAAACTTCGAGGGGATACCATTCCGCACCATGTTCTTGGTGAAGCGGATGGCGGTAAGGTCTTACTGCGTCCAGCATCTAATGGTACGGGTGTGATTGCTGGAGGCGGAGTTCGCGCTGTCCTTGAAGCTGTCGGTATCCACAATGTATTGTCAAAATCGCTCGGGTCAAACAACCACTTGGCGATGGTCAATGCCACTATGGATGCCTTAAAAAAACTTCGATCCAATAAACAGATTCAATCACTTAGATTTGGTCAGGGTCAAACCGTTAATGCTGAAGCTTAATTGTGCGGAGATAGATAGTTATGAATTTAGATAAGATACCAACAATCAAAGGGGCCACACATTCCACCAAGCGACTCGGTCGCGGGCACGGAAGTGGTCATGGAAAAACCTCTGGGAAAGGACACAAGGGTCAGAAAGCTCGCTCCGGTGGCGGTATACGCATCGGTTTTGAAGGAGGTCAAATGCCACTCTACCGGAAGTTGCCTCGCCGAGGTTTTAATAATTATAATTTTCGCACTTCTTACCAAGTGGTCAATATCGCTGATTTGGCCAAAGTCGATGGCGAGCTTATCAACCGTGATAGTTTGATTCGCGCTGGGTTGGTTCGTGACAATAAAGAAGGCATCAAGGTTTTAGGTGATGGCCACCTGGATAAAGCATTCACGGTTGAAGTAGATAAAGTTTCTGCCTCTGCTCGAACAAAAATAGAAGCGGCAGGTGGAACGGTTGTAGACAAGCAGTCTAATACGGTCGAAGAATCCACAGCTTCCGAATAAGTGTGACAGCTTGTAGCCCCGAATAGAGATAACGATATACTAGCTATGCTTTCTGCATTTACTAACTCTTTAAAAATACCTGAACTCAGGCAAAAAATCTTTTTTACTTTAGCTTTACTCTTTATTGCCCGAGTAGGTGCAAACATTCCTCTGCCTGGAATGAACACGGCTCCGATTCAAGAGTTTTTCTCACAGCAAGCTGGAGGAGCTGGTGGCTTAATCGGTTTCTACAATATGTTTACAGGAGGTGCGCTGCTCAACGGTGCCTTGTTTGCTCTGGGGATCATGCCTTATATCAGTGCTTCAATTATTATGCAGCTGATGGGTGCCGTATTTCCTTCTATTGCTCGTTTGCAGCAAGAGGGCGATGTTGGACGACAAAAACTGAATGATTATACCCGTTATTTAACTATTATCATTTGTGCAATCCAAGGATTCTTGCTCTTGTTCGCACTCGCGACTAACCCAGGTACCTTGATTGGCTATGGATTTAATCCTCTCGAGTACGGACAGATTGTTATTGCGAGTAAACTACAATTCTTGATCACGGGTACGATTTTCTTAACTGCGGGATCTATGATTTTAGTATGGCTGGGTGAGCAAATTACGGAAAAGGGTATTGGCAATGGTATTTCACTATTGATTACAGTGAGTATTATCTCCGCTCTTCCCGGAGCGGTTGTTTCAACCTACCAAATGTTTGTCGCCCCGGTTGGTTCAGAAACTCAGTCCCTTGGTATGGTACAAGGGGTTTTGATGCTCGCATTGCTCTTGGTTGTCACGGCAGGATTGGTTGCCATTACCCAAGGGCAAAGAAAGATTCCCGTTCAATATGCGAAGCGTGTCGTCGGTCGTAAGGTCTACGGAGGACAAACCTCCTTCTTGCCACTAAAAGTCAATTACGCTGGGGTGATGCCGGTGATTTTTGCCAGCGCAATTCTAATGTTTCCCGCACAGTTACTCAATATCTTGGGTTCAGCAACGGGAATGCGTTTCTTTAGTGACTTCGCTCAAGCCCTAGGACGCGGTGAGTTCGCTTATTATTTTATTTTTGGCTTGTTGATTTTTATCTTTAGTTACTTCTGGGTATCTTTGATGTTTAAGCCCGTTCAGATTGCCGATGATCTCAAGAAAAACGGGGGTTACATTCCCGGTGTTCGTCCTGGAGAGCCGACTGCTAAATTCTTGGATCACATAATGACTCGACTGACTATGGCGGGTGCTCTGTCATTGACTTTGATCGCACTTTTTCCCGATATTTTACTCTTTAGTTACAATATACCATTCAATGTTGCATTGTTTTTCGGGGGCACAGGTATGTTGATTACGGTTGGGGTTTTGTTGGATACAATGCGACAAATCGAAACCTTTTTACTTCAGCGCCACTATGATGGCTTTTTGAAAAAAGGTAAAATTCGTGGACGCTCAGCTGCTCGAACAAAGCAATTAATTGATTCAGCGGGCTTGCAGAATTTCTGGAGTGCCTGGAGCCCCTTGCTCATCCTTTCTTTTTTGCTTTTTGCTTTAGGAATTTTGTCATGGTTGTTCAAGTTAAGCTAAGTGCTCTAACAGCTATGGATTACTTTTTTGTTCTTTGATTATTCTTCTTCTTTAATTCGATATGAAATTCATTCGTTCGGATGCTGAAATATTGGCAATACAAGAAGCCTGTGAAATTGCTGCGCGCGTTTTGCAAGATTTAGTCGATGCCACGGTTGAAGGTATTTCAACTTATGATCTCGATCAGATTGGCAAAAAAAGAATTGCGGAATATGGCGCAACCAGTGCCTGTTATAATTACCGTAATGGTGTTCATATTTTCCCAGCATACACCTGCATCTCAGTCAATGATGAGATTGTACACGGCATTGGTCGAATTGATCGGGCGGTGGCCGAAGGGGATATTGTATCACTCGATGTATGCGTAAATTACCGTGGCTATATTGGTGACAATGCTCGAACCATTGCTGTAGGTTCCGTAGACAGTTCAGTAGAAGCCTTACTTGCGGATACGCAACAAGCCTTATCTAAAGGTATCGATGCCGCACGGCCAGGAAAGCGGGTCGGTGATATTTCCAACGCGATAGAATCTTTTTTAAAACCAAAGTCCTACGGAATCGTTCGAGATTTTGTTGGGCACGGAGTTGGAAAAACCATGCACGAGCTACCACAGATTCCAAATTTTGGTGAAAAACATACGGGTTCTTTGCTCCATCCAGGAATGGCACTTGCTATTGAGCCCATGGTGAACTTGGGCTCTGCTAAAGTTCGATTTTTAGAAGACGGATGGACCGCTGTTACGGTTGATGGAAAGCCTTCGGCTCATTTTGAACACACAATTTTAGTGACCGAGGGTGCACCAAAAATTTTAACAAAAGTGAAGAATTAACTTTTCAAATCTCATTTTACTGCTACTTTTTAACTTTTTTCTTCAAACACCACCTATTTATTTAACACATTTACAATAATTATTATGCCACGCTTACTCGGAGTTGATATACCCGCCAATAAGAAGCTAGAATACTCGCTTCGTTACATCTATGGTATTGGCCCTACACGCGCTAAGGAAATTGTCGCTATTTCTGGATTTGATCCAGATCGCCGTGCTGGTGATTTGAACGAAGAAGAAGTTAACCAGCTTGCTTCGATTGTTGCAGAAAAACAGTTTGTTGTAGAAGGTGATTTGCGTCGGGATCGCGTTGCTAATTTAAAACGTTTGTCTGCTATCCGTGCCCATAGAGGCATCCGCCATCAGCGTGGATTGCCTGTTAGAGGTCAGAGAACTAAGACCAATGCACGAACACGAAAAGGCGCAGTTAAGCCCGTTCGTAAATAATTTATTAAATTTACTTTATCTTACAGAATATGAGCGAAGAGGAAATCGAGAACGATAAGACAGTAGCTGAGGCAAGCGATGCAGTGAAAGCTGAGCCTGAGGCACAGGTTGAAGCTGTGAAAGCTGTAGACTCAAGTGAAGCTACAGAAACAGCAGAGTCTACAAATAAAGCGAAAGCTGAAGGATCAAGTGAAGCGTCTGAGGAGGCTGAGCCGAAGAAAGCGGAAACAGCTGAAGATTTATTAAAAAGTGATTTAGAAGGTTTAAAAATTCGAAAAGCCAAAGGGAGTAAGAATATCACTTCCGGCATCGTCAATGTTTTGGCAACTTTCAATAACACCAAAGTTACCTTTACGGACATGAAGGGAAATGTTATTTCATGGTCAAGTGCGGGTAAGTGTAATTTTAGAGGTTCAAGAAAATCAACCGCTTACGCTGCCCAAGTGGTGACTCAGGATGCAGGTCGCGTCGCCGTATCTCATGGAATGAAAGAAGTCATCGTGAAATTAAATGGTCCAGGAATGGGTCGCGATTCTGCAGTTCGTGCCTTACAGTCTTTAGGGATTATTGTGACAGAAATTTTAGACGTTACACCTGTCCCTCACAATGGGTGTCGCCCACCTAAACGCCGTCGTGTATAAGATGATACTGCCATCCTTACACAGCTTAATTATCTTCAGCAGTAAATAAAAATAACTTCTATTATGGCTCGCTATACTGGACCCACAACACGAATCAATCGCCGATTTAGTCAGGCGATTTTTGCGCCGACTAAAGCATTCGAGCGCAAACCACACATGCCTGGTCAACACGGACCAAGGTTGCGTCGTAAACTCAGTGATTATGCAATTGGTCTCAACGAGAAACAAAAATTGCGCTACATGTACGGGATGACGGAAAAGCAGTTCCGTTTGACTTTTGAGCGAGCTAAAAAGAAGCGCGGGGTAACCGGTGAAATCTTTTTGCAAATGCTTGAATGTCGCTTGGATAATGTTGTTTACCGTTTAGGATTTGCTAAATCACGCTCCGCTGCTCGTCAATTCGTCGGTCATGGACACATTGCCGTTAACGGTAAAAAAACTGACATTGCTAGCTTTAGTGTCAAGGAGGGTGATGAAATTGAAGTGCGAGAGCGCACCTCATCACGCCAATTGGCAACCCGAAACATGGAGGAGAGCCAAGCTCGCATCGTACCCGAGTGGTTAAATTTGAATTCGGACACTCTGAAAGCGAGTGTGAATCGTATTCCCTCTGTCGATGAGACAGAATCTAGTATCAATGTACAGTTAATTGTTGAGTACTATAGCCGATAGTTACAGCGACACGTTGGACTTATTTTTATTCTTTTAACACATTTTATAACACACACTTATTATGCCGAAACGTTTAGGGAAATTTGAATTACCAAATCGTCTGTCCAAAGCAGATGATGCATCTACGGATACCTTTGCTATATTTCAAGCAGAGCCTTTTGAATCAGGTTATGGACACACGATTGGCAATGCACTGCGCCGAGTCCTTCTGAGCTCTATTGAAGGTGCCGCTATTTCATCTGTCAAAATTGAGGGTGTTCAGCACGAGTTTCAAAGTGTTGAAGGTATCGTTGAAGATGTAACGGATATCGTATTAAACTTGAAGAAAATTCTCTTCGTTGCCGAGGGTAGAGATACCGTAAACTTAATGATTGATGTGGAAAAAGACGGGGAGATTAAAGCGAGTGACATCCAACTAGTCGATGGAATTTCTATCGTAAATCCAGATCATGTAATTTGCACTTTGAATAAAAAACAACGCTTCCTCGCCGATCTTGAAGTTCGTGTCGGTCGTGGTTATTGCCCTGGAGAGGACAATAAAAAAGCAGATCAACCGATCGGCATGATTCCAATTGATTCACTTTTCAGTCCAGTTAAGTTGGTTAAGTATTCAGTTGAAAATACACGAGTCGGCCAAGAGATGGACTACGATAAGCTCATTCTTGAAGTGACCACCGATGGACGGATAACTCCAGATGAAGCAATTCAGCAAAGCTCAGCTATTCTTAAGCATCATCTTGAAGTATTTGAGCAACTCTCAGAAGAGGCGATAGAGTTTGAGAATGAAACTAAGGAAATCAGTGAAGAGCAAAATCGTTTGCGTAAATTACTCAACATGAGTGTGAATGAAATTGAGCTTTCAGTGCGGGCAGCAAATTGTTTGAACAATGCAAATATCACCACCGTCGGTGAGTTGGCAATGAAGTCTGAACAAGAAATGCTCAAATACCGTAATTTTGGTAAAAAGTCACTGAATGAAATCAAGGATAAGCTTGAACAGTTGGGCTTATCTCTAGGTATGAAGATTGACGAGCGTTTACTCGACAATCCAATAGAATTATAAATTCGCTGAACGAGGTTTAGGATTATGCGTCACAGTAAAAGAAGACATATTTTAGGGGTTTCAGGGCCACACCGCTCTGCCATGCTCGGGAACTTATCCGTTGCATTGATTACCCACGGACGAATTAAGACTACTTTAGCAAAAGCGAAAGCATTGCGTCCATTCATTGAAAAAGTCATAACATTGGCAAAAAAAGCAAAGCAGGCAAATGATGCAGCGCGCACGCTACACTTTCGCCGCTTGGCCATTGCTCGCGTTCGTGACAAGAAGGCAGTTGCTGAATTGTTCGACAACAAAGTTTCTGAATTCCTTGAGCGTGCGGGTGGTTACACTCGGATTTATAAGCTTGGACAAAGAGTAGGGGATGCCGCAGAAATGGCATTAATTGAATTTATTGATGCTAGTGACGAAGGTTACGCTAAGCCGAATAAGAAGAAGGCTGCAAAAACAAAAGCAGTAGCAGCCCCTGCCGAAGAAGCAGAAGTTGAAGCGGAAGAAGCAGAAGTAGAAGCCGAAGAAGCGGAAGTTGAAGCTGAAGAAGCCGAAGTTGACGGCGAGGATGCGGATAGCCCAGAAGCAGTGGAAACTGAATCAAGCGAGACTGTCGAAACAGAAGCGGAGAAAAAAGACTGACCCCTCAATTTTTCGAACTTTAGCACCTCATTTTTAAAAGCACATTGATACTGACAATGTGCTTTTTTTATCGATTCTTCTCTAATTTAAAACAATCTGTAGTATAAAACTGTATGAGTAGGATTTATTTATCGCCTCCAGAAATCCGAGCTAGTGATCGGACTGCGATGGAGTCAGCTTTAGATTCTGGATGGATTGCGCCAGTAGGGCCTGATTTAGATGCGTTTGAAGCGGAGGTTGCTCAGAGAATAGGCCGTACACATGCTTGTGCTGTCCATTCGGGTACGGCCGCCTTGCATTTAGCCTTACTCAGCTTGGGAGTGCAAGCAGGCGATGCAATCATTTGTCCAAGCTTAACCTTCGCAGGCTGTGCGTTCCCCATTCGATATTGTGGTGCAGAACCCATTTTTATAGATAGCGAATGGGCTACATGGAACATGGATCCCGAATTACTCGAAGTAGCTATTCTAGATTTGCGTGCGGAGGGCAAACTACCTAAAGCAGTCATCGTAGTTCATATTTATGGGCAATGCGCACAAATGGATGTCATCACGGCAATTTGTCAGAAATACGGCATCCCCTTGATTGAAGATGCAGCCGAATCCTTTGGGGCTAGTTTTCAGGGAAAGGCAGCCGGTGCATTTGGTGACCTATCTTTCTTATCCTTTAATGGGAATAAAATTATTACGACTTCAGGTGGTGGGATGCTTTTAGGAGATAATCAAACCCAGATTGATCGGGCTCGCTTTTTAGCCCATCAGGCAAGAGAGCCCGTGGTTCATTATGAGCATACATCTGTTGGGTATAATTATCGATTGAGTAATCTACTCGCCGCTCTCGGTCGCAGTCAGTTGGAGGACCTCGATCGGAGAATTTCCATTCGGAAGGCACACTACAAAGCCTATTCGGATGCCTTGTCGGCTCTACCCGGTTTTAGTTTTATGCCGATATATTCTGAGGGTTCGCCAAATTATTGGTTGACCTGTCTGAAAATTGATCCGCTCCAAGCACGGACGGATCGCAATACTGTACTCACACTTTGCGAAAGTAAATTAATCGAAGTACGCCCTACTTGGAAGCCTTTGCACCTGCAACCTGTCTTTCAATCGGCTCGCTATTACGGCGGGAGAGTAGCGGAAGATCTATTTGATCAAGGACTCTGCTTGCCCAGTGGATCTAATTTGAGTGAATCTCAACGAGATCGAGTGATTGAACTGTTACTGGAGGCAAATCAATCCACATAACCCTAGCCTGTAAACTCGATGCAGTTTTTTAAGCCCTATTTGAATTTTAAATTTTTGGCAATTTTTCTAGCTTATGTTGCCTTAGCTATTGGCTGTCTTTTCACAGCATATTTGCTGCGTTTTGATTTTAATCTACCGAATAACTATTTAGAAAATTTTTATTCAGTCTGGCCTTGGTATCTTGTTATACAGATGGCATTTTTATTTGCCTTTGACCAGTTTGATGCAGTCTTTTCTCAATTCCGCTTGCCTGATCTCTTTCGTTTATTCATCAGCTTAGTCCTCGCATCCATTTATGTGCTTTTTCTGTGGTATTTCTTCAGAGGTGAAGGCATGCCTCCTCGATCGGTGATTGTCACAAACCTCTTGCTTTATTTTATGGCAATTGCCGGTTTGAGAATTTTCTTCAGGATTTACCAGAATGAAGGCTTTTTCGATTGGTTATCTGGGCGGGGTATGCAGGAGAATGTTGCCATTATTGGGGCGGGTGAAGTTGGAGCGGTGATCGGTGCTGATTTACTTTCGAAGAAAAGTACACTGGGAATTAAGCCCATTTTTTACTTGGATGATTCTGAGGCAAAAGTTGGACGATACCTCAACGGCATTCCTATTTTAGGTACGGTTGACTCTCTAGAAAAATGGGTAGACCGCTATGCGATCAGCAAGGTGATTATTGCCTTTCCTTCCGCCTCTTCAAAGCGGATTCGATCCGTTGCCGAAAAAGCACGGAGCATGGGACTAGCCGTGGATAGCGTGCCCGCTTTAACTGACTTGGTCAGCGGTCGTGCCTCGGTTACGCAAATACGGCCCATCAAGCTCGAAGATTTACTCGGACGCGAACCAGTCGAATTGAATTTTGAGAATATTCGAAAAATGCTTGAGGGGCAACGAATCTTAATTACGGGTGCTGGCGGCAGTATCGGTAGAGAGCTCGTCGCTCAAACACTTAAGCAAGAACCGGAAGCATTGCTTTGTCTCGATCAGTCGGAAATTGCTATTTTTAATTTAAAATTTTCGTTGATTGATCAACACCCACTCTGCGAAAAGGTGCAAACCTGTATTCTCGATTTGAAGCAAACTGCTTACATGCGCTATCAGATCGAGCAATTTAAGCCGACAATTATCTTTCATGCAGCGGCTTATAAACATGTGAATCTGATGGAAGATCAGCCCGAGGAAGCTTTGTTGAATAATTTTTTTGCATCGGTAGAATTGATGCAATTAGCCAGTGAGTTTTCTGTGGAGCGTTTTATTTTTATTTCTACAGATAAAGCGATCAACCCAACGAGTGTGATGGGGGTGAGCAAGCGCCTTGCTGAGATTGCTTTGCAAAAGCTTCAAATCAAATCGGGAAATAAGACCCGTTTTATGGCAGTTCGTTTTGGCAATGTCCTAGGCTCTTCGGGAAGCGTGATCAATATTTTTAAAGCACAAATAGAGCAAGGCGGACCTTTGACCGTAACCGATTCAGAAGTGACTCGGTACTTTATGACGGTGAGTGAGGCGATCGGCTTAGTTTTAGAATCGGCTACACAGGGAGCGGGGGGAGAGATTTTTGTCCTTGATATGGGCAAGCCCATAAAAATTCTTGAGCTGGCTAGACAGATGATTGCACTGAGTGGCCTTAAAGTAGGTGTTGATATCGACATTGAATTTTCTGGATTAAAAGCGGGCGAAAAATTATTTGAAGAGGTGCAACATTTTGATGAAGTCCATCGTCAGACCGAGCATGCTCGAATTTTTAAATTTGTCCCACATAACCAACCAGAAGCTTCATTAGAAGTGATTGAATCTTCATTGAGGCATTCAATGATTAACCATGATTCAAGCTCGATAAAGGCAACAATTCAAGAGTTGGTCGAAGAATACATACCCTCGTCTTCGCACAAAGACTGAGGGTTTGATCATTCAGAGTCGTGCGTTTATATCGGTCTGATCTGTGTCGTTGATGAGTGTATTTTTTGATTGTGGCTCGGGTCGTGGATAGATACCGAGTTTCTTTTTAAAGTAGAGTTTAGCTGCTTGGTATAAGATTCGTGGCATTGCATTGACAGCAGTATCCAAGGGGTGGACTAAGCAGTATTTAATGAGTTTCTGCGGACTGAGCACATGTGATTTTCCTTCTAGGTAAGTCTTCATTGTGCACTGTCCATTCTCGTAGAGATCAATTCCTAAAAAAATGGAGTGAGGCTTCAAAATGAAGCGAAAATGGTACTCACCGGAAATTGGATTGAAAGGAGAAACATGAAAGGCCTTTTTTTCTGTGGCCAAATAAGTTTGATCAGATGCCTGTATTAGATTCTTAAGGGGATAAATGTGACGGTCGCCAAAGGTATTGTTTACCTCTACTAGTGCCTCAATCAGTTTGTGATTCGAAGACAATCGAAAATAAAAATTGACTGGATTAAACGCCATGCCGAGATAGCGCGGCGAGGTGAAAAGAAGCGTTTGCTCTCCTGCTTGTTCCCTTGTAAGGAATTCATTTAATTGATCTTTGATTGGTAAATCCAGTCCTCGCAAATAATCAGTGTCGCGAATTTCTAATAGGCGCTTTCGATTGTAGCCAAAAAAGAGACTTTGCTTAGATAGACTTTCCAGCAATTGAATGTTAAAATGAAAAAAGGTAGCGGGATAACTGAACTTGTGATTTTTGGGGCTGAGTCGTTCGTGAAAAATTGAACCTCGATAGAGTCTATGTGGATGGGCTTGCATTTATGGGGCAATAGGAATTGTCGGATCGAGTGCTTGTACCAGTTCTACTGATGAGCGAACCGCATCTTCGTGAAACCCATAGCCAAAGTAACTACCGCAAAACCATGTATTCCGTTTTCCATTTTCAGACTGTAGCTGCTTTTGACTTTCAAGTGCTGCAAATGAATAGAGCGGGTGCGTCATTCGTGTGCGATTGATGAGTGCATCTGGGTTAATCTTTTTTTGCGGATTTAGGGTTACTAGGTAGGGGGTCTTAGTCTTTAGTTTCTGTAGGCGATTCATGTAGTAGCTGACACTAACCGGAGCAGAGGCAGCGGAGCGCCCATCGCCCTGCCTTCGCATAAAATTCCAAGAGGCCCAGTGTGATTTTTTGGTTGGCATAAAGTCGGTATCACTGTGAAGAATAACCTCATTTTCCTGATAAGTCCAGGGACTTAAGCGGCCTCTTTCAGATTCATTGGCATCTCCGAGTAAGGACAAGGCAGTGTCAGCATGCGTTGCGATGACGATATGATCAAAACTTTCTACAGCACCTGATACAAACTGAATCTCGGCAGCACTGCCTTCGGGGCGTCGAATGGAGTCAATTTCAGTACAGATTCGTGGGGCTTCCTTCAAGCGATTGAGAATAGCTTGGACATAACGCTGGCTCCCGCCCTTAATGGTGTACCATTGAGGGGGATTTATCATGCGCAAGAGTCCATGATTGTCGAGGAAGTGCAAATAGGGTTCGGCTGGAAATTCACGCATTTTTAGCATGGGAGATGACCAAATCGCCGCACCCATAGGAAAGAGGTAGCGGTTTTGAAAAGCAGGGCAAAATTTACGCTCGTCGAGATAATCCCCCAAGCTGAGATTTTTTAGGAAGCCACTCTTTAAGTCTTTGTAGCCAATAAAGGCGAAGCGAATTAAATCACCGATTAAAGCGTAGTGACTTAAATTAAATAAATAGCTCAACTGGGGTAGCATACCGTGCAGCCCAGTCCCCGCATAGCCATAGCCTGAAGCAGTATCCGTGTAACTGAATGTCATGCAGGATTTTTGGATTCCCACCTTGAGTTCTTTGAGCAATCGATTGAAGTGGGGGTAGTTCCTCAAATTCATTACGATGAAGCCCGTGTCAACAGCCAGCCCGGCATCTTTTCCTTCAGACAGGTTTAGCGTTCGTGTATGTCCGCCTATTCGCTCTGATTTTTCAATCAGGTGAACCGAATGTTTTTTGTTGAGGTAGTGTGCGGCTGTCAGTCCAGCAACCCCACTACCAATCACGGCAATTTTTAAGGGTGCAACGCTCATTTTTTTGAAAATAGATAATGGGTTACCGCCCATTCATTGCCCGATTGATAGGCAAAGAGCTCGGAACAGGCTAGGTAGAAAATACGCCAGCGCTGTAGCCAGAGCCGCGCATCTTTCCCATAGGTTTCTTTAAATAAATGGAGAACGGTAGTCTCAGCGGCATCTTGTTTTTTCAGCCAAGCTTCAAGCGTTTGGCTGTAGTGCCTACCATTGATCGCCCATCGTTCATCTTCATTAAAAGCTTCTGCGCAAAGGGGTAAGAGTTCCACCGAGGGCATCATGCCCCCTGTAAAAAAATGTTCAGCCATCCAATCCCGTTCGTGCTCAACCTCAAATAAGTAAGTGGAACGGAAATGGGTGAAAATGTGGATAAAGAGTTTGCCATCGGGCTTTAACCAGCTCGCTAGTTGATCAAAGAGAGCTCGATGATTACGCAAGTGCTCAAACATTTCAATTGAAACAATGCGATCGTAACTCGTTTGGCTATTGAAATGATTGATATCACAAGTGAGCACTTCAAGGTTAGTAAAACCCCGTTTTTGCGCTTGGCTGTCAATGTATGCTTTTTGTGTCGTTGAATGACTCATAGCGGTAATCTGACTGTTGGGGTACTGCTCGGCCATCCATAGGCTAAAAGAACCCCAACCGCAACCAAGCTCAAGAATCGATTGTCCGTCAGTCAATTGAGCTCGTTGAGCTGAGAGTGATAACATAGCTTGTTCGGCTGCGGCTAAGTCGCTCTGCCCAGATTCCCAAAGACAGGCACTGTATTTTAAATGGGGTCCGAGGACTGTTAAAAAATAATCAGTAGGGACTTCGTAGTGTTGCTCTTTGGAGGTCTGAGTGGCGACGGCGATTGGTCCACGGCTCAGTTCCTCAATCCATTTTGAGTCCGCCTTGGGGTTTTTTAAGAGCTCTTTACTATGAGCCTTGAGTTGCTGGCGAATGCCCCAGCGAATGAAAGAATCTGGAAGCAATCGGCGCTCAGCAAGCAGTGATGGAAGGTGCATAAAGTCTAAAGAATGTGATTTTTGTAAGTTATAAGTCTCTCCTTAGATAAATCAATTATGTTTAAGGGTTTTTCATTCCTCTTGGGCATCAGCTTCCTCACAAGCTGTTCTTACTATTCACATCATCCGATGCACTCACAGACAAATTTGGATTCTTCTTACACTCGTGCCCTAGAGTGGACGGATCCCTCATTGTTTACTTTGCCCGAAGTGGGTAGTGCTGAAGCAATAGCTATGCTTGAGCGAGTAGAGTCGCTCTTCACTAATTACACCTACGAAAACTTAGCTGAACAGATGCCGAAAGTTTATGCCGAAACAATCTATTTTCGGGATGCCTTTAAGCAGTTGGATAGCTCGGAATCGCTCACTGCGTACATGCTACACGGGGTTCAAGCAGTCGATGCGGTAAGCTTCACTTTCAACCATGTCATGCACTCAAAAGGTGAGTATTTTATCGAATGGACAATGGGTATTCAATTTAGAGGAGAATCTGAAATGGAGACTTCAATAGGAATGAGTCGATTCCGCTTTAATTCAGAGGGGCGCGTCATCTTTCATCAAGATTATTGGGATCCAACCACATTGATTTACAAGAAGATTCCCATTGCCAAACAGTTAATACACTTTGTCCAAAAGCGGATGTAGGCTCAGTCCGCCATTTTAAAGCGGAAGAACTTCGTATTTGAATTCCCGTCATCGGAGAGTTCAAGCGAGTATTCTCCATAGGGTTCCCAATTATTTAAGTCGGTACTTTCCTCTAAAATTATATTGAGAGAAGCGGCACCTTGATTGACTTCGTAGAGGGTCGAGCCCAAGCGTAAGTCCATCAATTGACTGTAAGAATAGACATCAGTTAAGAGGAAATCATAGGTTAGATTGGCATCATTACTATTATTTGAATGGCCGCCCGTAAAGACAGTCCATTTATTTTCAAGTGCATCGGGCATGCCGTCTTGGTCGTTATCAGTAAAATTCGCAGGCTGGATATTTGATTCTTCTGATTCAGCACCTGCAGCTTCGCTGTTGATCGCTTCAATAATCTCATCTGTAGTGGGCAGGCGGGAAAAACTTGGCTCTACGTGGGCTAGTATGCCTTGTCCGTCGGCTAAGCCATCCTTGTCTAAATCAACAGTTGCTGGATAAATGACGAATGAACGCGTTTCCCTACCATCGTAGAATTCGCCAGAATAAGCATCTTCAAAACGGTATTGTATATAGTGAGGCTGATGATTCTCAAGGTTGCCATAGTAATTTTGAGGTGATGTATGCACTCTTCCTTCAATATCATAATTATGATTCATCGCCGGATCATAATTTAAATTTATATCCAGCATGGTTTCTGTTCCCTCATTGTATCGGTACTCGTAGTGTGCTTCCTCGTCTTCCCAAATTGCATCATTGTTTGAGATATAATAGTAGCCTTGTATTTCAACTTCAGGCTCATAGTAATAATTGTTGCTACTACCTTTGTAATCTTCATAGAGCTGTATATAACCCTTGAGGGATGTAACCGGAGCAAAGAGTGCATTCATTGCAGTTTGGATTTGTTCATTGCTCAATGTGCTTTCGAAATCCAAATTATCAGTATTTTCCAAGGCATCCATAGTACCATCGTTATCAAGGTCTAAGATATTCTTATAAATATAGACCGTTCCAGTTCTTTTTACTTCTGAATCGAGATTATAATCATAAGTATCATAGCTCCAAGTGGCTGAATAATCGTCCGTACGTTTTAGTTGAATTCTACTTACAGCATCTTCAAAGATTCTATTGTCCCAAGAGCTATCAAGGTAACCCCTGAGTGGTTCAAAGTCCATGGTTTCGTCAAACGCCTCAACTGCTACCACCGTATCACCCTCATAGAAAACCAACATATTTCCGTAGAAATCATTGGGAAAAATTTCTGAAATAAAACCTTTGTTAATGAAGTAGCTGAGAGTAAGGTCATCTTCGGCTTCCACTAAATCTGTCACTTCCAGTATGGCTTTTTTTAGGTCGTAGGGATCTGTTTGAAATAAGGGAGCCAAGCTATATTTAAAGCTACTGTTAGCTGATTCTTCTCCAACTAAATCATCGATGTTGGCAAAGTCATCGGTTGCAGAGATTAAGCTGTCAATGGCGAGTAGCAAGCGATCGTAGGATTGGTTTTCCGATGTTTTAAAGGAGTCGCTGATTTCTATTAAGTAGCATGCATTAGAACTTCCGGATTCACCTCGCTCCCAAATTAATTGTATAGCCTCCTTAAATCCTTCGAGTGCAGATAAGAAGCCAGCTTTATAGCCCTCTTGCTCAAAGAGATTTTCCGGAATTATCTCAAGGAAATCTTTATGTTTCTGGAAGATGCTAGTACTAAAGTCAATTCCTCCGGGATCTCCCAGAAAATTTTCGAGTTCCCAAGCAACATCTTCTAGAGTATTATCATCAATTAAAATGTCATCGGGAATCGCTATATCCCAATTGTATTTATTAAGGTCTTGAAGAGATAAGTACACATATTGAGCGAGTGATTTCAGCATAAGGGCATCGGGGTATTCGACAAGAATCGCTTGTGGGTAGCCAGTGAAATCGGTATCCAAGGTCACCGTATCACCATTTTCGAATGAGGCTAGATTATCAATTATAGTTTCTAGCAGAGAGCGAATAGGTTGGTTGGGACCTTTGAAAAAGTCCAAGACAGAATCCGTACTCAAGTCTGCACCGAAATCATAGAACCCTTCAACAAAGCTTCCATTTGATACAAGGTATTGAGAGGGGTTGTTGATTTGAATGCCAAGGGTAGGCCAGTTTTGACTATTATACAAATTGTTTATTTGATTGCTGATGCTATAGTCATATTCAGGCTTATAGGGAGGAGAGTTATAGGTGTAGGAATAAGAATGCTTGAAGCTAATTTTATCTCCGGGTCTCATATAAATAGGAAGTGTATCGTTGTTTAAACTACCTGCAGTGTCAGAATTATTTAGATCTCCTAAATTCAGGTAACCACCATTTTCTTTCAAAATATCTGAATAAAAAGACCCATCGCTAATATTTCCGATATAGGCACCATTTATATAAATATAGATTGTGTGATAACTGTTGTTGGGATGTTGAATTGTAAAATAATTCAGCTGTGGGCTATCACCTAGGTATTCTAAAGTCAGAGCAGCTCGATCTGAGTCATTTATTAAATAAGTGTTTGAATCAGTGCTATCGCTTTCAGAAAGTAATTCTGCTTGGACAGAGTCCCAGAGTTGGGTCATGAGGTTTGGATCATTGAGGACATTTTTGTATTCAATATCCTCGCCTGCATCCCATTGCCCGTTTGCGTTGGTATCGGTAAAATTTAAGATGTCCCACGCCCCATCATTGTCGATATCGACTTTTCCGTCATTAGAAATCCTGCTATAAAGACGATTAATCAATGCATCGGAGTCCATGATTAGCCCCTGCTCGAAGGGCGTTTCTCCTTTGCTTTTGTAGTTGAAGTTGAAGTAGGAGGCAGTTTGAGAATCCGTGGGGTTTGGATTGCTTGAATCTATTGGGGTCAGCCAATAATTGATGATCTGATCGTCGGCATCATTAATGGGAATCTCAAGCATATTACCTGAAGCTTTAGCATGCGGTAATTGGAAAATTTTTAAGCCTTTAAAGATTGCAGTGAGGGTACCAGTGGCAGATTCGCTGCCTGCTGAGATTCCAAATTCAACCCAATTTTTCGTTTCATTTTCAGGCATACTAATTTCTGTGCTGAAATCAGTGAGGATATTATTCCTAAGAATAATTTGTGAATCATTTCTATCTGAAAAGCCTATTTTTATGAAACCGCCATCATCACTATTATCGTAGGAAACTATTTGTGCCTGACCTTGGAATCGGTAACGTTTGCCCGGTTCCAATCCTTCAATTCGTATACTTGTGATCATTGACTCACCATAAGGAAAATATTTCGTCATAGAAACTATCGTGATGTCATTATCTATTGAGGCACTAGATTGATGAGCGTACCCATCTAAAATATATTGAATCTGTAATCCTTCAGGTAAGCTTTGAAAATTGGGAGCCTTTGGTATAGAAGAAAAACTTTCAATGTCTTTATGCTCGAAGATAATCTTTTCCCCTGAGTAATCAAATAACTGTTGGGTAGGCCTCTCTTTAGCATTTAAATGAGCTACTAAATAATTGGGAATGTCTGATTCGAAGAATTGCCCTAAATCTGATAGTAGTTTATAAATTCTAGCTTCAGAATCATTGGGATCGTTTATCAATCGTTGGTTAACCGAATCACTGGCCTCGGCAAAGTCCCCTTCTAGCAAAAAATTTTGTATCACTTCTGTACTCGCTGAGCATAGGCTCGATTGTAATAGCATGGGAATTACAATCGCGATGAGAGTGCTCCTGAAAATTATATTATTAAGCATTTTCTTTTAATAGTAATTAATAATTGGCTTATCAATTAAAATTTTATTTGAGGGTATCTCGAAAGGACCGATTCGCATTTTTCCAATTTTAATGTGATTGCATTCAAAAGTGAGGCTACGTTTTCCACTAGACGGATGAAAAAGAGTTATTTTTGGATTTCTAATGGTATTCAGTTCTAAGGATGTATTGGGGGCGGAGAAAAATCTGTTTACAGTGTTATTTTCTATTAATCCTTTTTGCCGCTCTTCAGCTAATAACTGCGTCAAAGTGTTTATGGCGATCGACTCAGTTTCACCGCCTGGAAAAATAAGCCTGATTCCGCCGCGATAATGATTTTCAGTAAGCTGCTTGAGGATAGCGACTGTCTGTGACTTCTGCTCGTCATTGAGGCTATCTAAAGGCGATGCGTGCAGATTCAATGAAAATAAGATGGAGCCGCAAAGGATTAAGCGATTTAAGATATGTGTGCACATTAAATTTAAAAAGCCTGAATGTTGCTAGATTGTGAAGCAAAAAAAGGTCACCCTGTTGGGTGACCTTTGGAAAGCGTTTATTGATCGTTGAGGCTTACTTAAAATCTTTTTCGACTTCTTGAACGGTCTTCAAGACGCGAGAAACAATTTTGTATGGGTCGCCTTGTGAATTTGGACGACGATCTTCTAAGTAGCCCTTGTAGTCCGCATTGGCGAAGCTGTGTGGAACGCGAATCGATGCACCGCGGTCGGCGATACCCCAAGAGAACTTATCGATAGATTGAGTTTCGTGGAGACCGGTTAGACGCAGGTGATTGTCGGGTCCATAGGCAGCGATGTGCTCGTCCTTGTACGCCTCGAATTTAGCCATGAGCTTTTCGAAGTAGTCTTTACCTCCAGTTTCGCGCATGTAATCGGATGAGAAGTTACAGTGCATACCCGAGCCATTCCAGTCGCCAGTGAAGGGCTTACAATGGAAGTTGACATCGACTCCGTACTGCTCGCAGACGCGGAGGAGAATGTAGCGAGCGACGTGCACTTGGTCAGCGGCATTTTTAGAGCCTTTGCCAAAAATTTGGAATTCCCACTGTCCTTTAGCCACTTCGGCGTTAATGCCTTCATGATTGATGCCAGCTTCGATACAGAGATCTAAGTGCTCTTCAACGATTTGACGGGCGATGTCGCCGACATTTTTGTAACCAACTGATGTGTAGTATTCGCCTTGAGGGTCGGGATAGCCTGTGCTCGGCCAACCGAGTGGGCGACCATCTTGGAAGAGGAAGTATTCTTGCTCTAGACCGACCCAGAAGTCTGGATCGTCCGAAATGGTCGCTCTTGCATTAGATGGGTGCGGATCGCCGTTAGGCAACATAACTTCACTCATGACAAGGAAGCCGTTATGCCGTGCTCCATCTGGGTATATAGCTACGGGCTTAAGCATACAATCGGAATCGCTTCCTTCTGCTTGTAGAGTAGAGCTTCCGTCAAAGCCCCACATTGGACAGTCTTCGAGCTTGAAAGACTCTGGATCACCATCGACTATTTTAGTTTTGCTACGCAAGTTAGCTACGGGCTCGTAACCGTCGAGCCAGATATATTCTAATTTTAGTTTGGCCATAATAGGTATGGATTGAATTATAAGTGTTGTGTTTAGTGTTATTGGTAAACAGAATAGTTACCGGTAAGAAGGTATCAAGTAGCAAGATGCGTGCCATTGAGATTTGTGCAAGTATATTTAAGTTTTTCCATTCAGAATCGTTCAAGAATCTTGTCTCCGCGATTTTTTTCGATTAAATAAGTAGCATGCAGGAAAAGAAAAATAGCGCTTTCGCACGAGTACAGATTACCTATGACGGTCGTGTGAGCAAGTGGTTTCTTGGACCACAAGCAAAAGAGCGCTACGCCAATGAAGTGCAAGTATTGGAGTATCTCGAGAAACAATCCTGTCCTTTTGTTCCTCACTTGTTGAGTAAAGAGGATTCCGAGTTAAAAATTGAAACAACTAACTGCGGACAAAAAGTTGAGCATTTGAGCGAGGAAAAATGCCGTGCGCTCTTTGATGAACTGGAAAGCTATGGGGTGCGCCATCGAGATCAAGCCCTTCGCAATATTACCTACAATGCTCAGCTCGGTCGCTTTTGCCTAATCGATTTTGAATTTGCCACGATATTGGAGCCTGGTTATGATCCTGGACCAGATATCACAGTCCGTACGGATCAGAGTCGGAATGAAAAATTCAATTGATATGTCTGAGATTCGTCCTCTAAATTAAAAAGAGTTGAAAGCGTGATAAAGGCGTGATGAAAGCAAGTTATTAAAGCAAGTTATGAAAGCGAGTTATGAGCGGTTTTAAAACACAGATAGCTTGGTCTGCATCAACGGACACGGGGCCGTATCGCTCAAATAATGAGGATAGCTTTATCGCATTGAAAGTGAATGGTGAAGGTGTCTATCGCTTGGGCACCTGGGGTGAGGATTACATAGAAGAAAGCGATTTTGTCTTTGCGGTCAGTGATGGGATGGGGGGAGCAAAATCAGGGGATTTTGCTAGCCAAGTCGTCGTCGAGCAAATCGCCTTACTTTTTCCCAAAGTATTTAAAAGCCAAGCGCAAGGATTAATCGTTTACTTTCAAGATGTTTTAATGGAACTCGTTTCTAATGTGCATACAGCACTCAATCAAATGGGAGTCGCTTACTCGGAGCTTGAAGGGATGGGGGCGACTTTAAGTTTATGTTGGCTTCGAATGGATCGAATGTATTTTGTTCATGTTGGAGACAGTCGTATTTATCATTTATCAAAGACTGGGGATTTCGATCAGTTGACTCGTGATCATACGCATGTTGGATGGCTAAAAGAGCGTGGGGAATTATCCGATTACGAGGCGAGAAATGATCCGAGACGAAATATTTTACAGCAAGTAATTGGCGGAAAAACTCAACATTTGAATCCCCAATTTGGAGAGCTTGTTCTCGATGGTAAGGATCGTCTTTTGCTCTGCACGGATGGTTTGTACGAAGGGCTTTTAGACAGTGCCCTGAAGCGAAAGCTCGATTTTACTCATCCCTTTCGGAGTGCGGAAAGCTCCGAAAACGCCTCATTATCTGAGGCAATGGTGGCGTCCTCCATTCTTGAAGATGGCAAAGACAACACGACTGCGCTTTGTATCGAAATCTCAGATGAGGAGAACGAGGCTCAGTCAAACTGATTTTTGAGATCCAGTCTGCTTAGCCATCAATTTGCTTTTCCAAAAAGGCAAAAACCTCATCGGGAGACAGTCTCCGTTGCTCGGTACTGTCGCGATCGCGGAGGGTGACCGTTCCGTCTTTTTCCAAAGTGTCGAAATCCACGGTTATACCGTAGGGTGTACCGATTTCATCTTGTCGTCGATACCTGCGTCCAATGGCACCGGAGGCATCATAAAAGACATTCCAGCGTTTTTGTAATTGCTTGTAGAGTTTTTCTGCGATGGCGACGAGCTCGGGTTTATTTTTAACGAGCGGAAATACCGCCGCCTTATAGGGTGCGATTTTCGGACTGAAACGAAGCACGGTTCGTTTCTCGACCACTCCTTTATCATTGGGGATTTCGTCCTCATCGTAGGCGGCAGTGAGTACGGCAAGGAGGGTTCGATCGACTCCAAGTGAGGGCTCGATGACATGAGGGATGTATTTTGATTTTTTTGCTTCATCAAAAAATTCCATCGATTTTCCAGAATGCTTTTGGTGTTGCCCGAGGTCATAGTCACTGCGACAAGCGATGCCCCAAAGTTCTTGTTTGCCGTGGGGGAAGTTAAACATGAGGTCGGTGGTGGCTTGAGAGTAAAAGGCGAGTTTGTCCTCTGGATGCACATCTTCGGAAATTTCTTCTTTGGGAATACCAATGGAGGCGAGCCAATCAATACAGCAGTCGAGCCATTCTCGGTGCAGTGCTTTCCAGTCGGCATCGGGAGCAATGAAATACTCAATTTCCATCTGTTCAAATTCACGAGAACGGAAGATGAAATTGCGGGGGGTGATTTCATTGCGAAAGGCTTTGCCAATTTGGGCGATTCCGAACGGGATTTTGACCCGACCGGTATCGACGATATTTTTGTAATTAGCGAAGATTCCTTGAGCCGTTTCTGGGCGGAGGTAGGCAGTGGCCGATTGATCGGCGAGCGGGCCGACTTTGGTTTCAAACATCAGTTTAAACTCTCTTGGTTCGGTCAGCGTATCCCAGGCAGTGGCATCGGGTCCCAAAGTTTTTGAGCGCTGTTCGGTAGTTATTTCGGTAAATTCAATTCCCACTCCTTCGAGCTTGCTTTCATCGAGTGCAGATTGCTTTTTGCCGAGAAGATCTCTGAGCTTCTTGGCTTGTTTAATCCGAGCCGATAATTCACTGCCCTCAATAGATGCAATTGAGCCTTCTACTTCGCCGTCTAAAACGACTGGGTAGACAAATAATTGATCGGCCCGATAGCGCAGTTTGGATTCTTTACAATCGACCATGGGATCAGAAAAGCCGTCGACATGTCCGGAGGCTTGCCATATGGCTGGATGCATAATAATCGATGAATCGAGTCCAACAATATCGTCCCGTCGTTGAACCATGTCCCGCCACCAGACTTGTTTGATATTATTGCGCAATTCTACCCCGAGTGGTCCGTAGTCAAAGAATCCATTGTAGCCTCCATAAATTTCTGATGAAGCAAAGATAAAGCCCCGTCGTTTACACAGTCCAATGATGGATTCCATGCTCGCTGAATTATTATGCATTTCGGATTTCATAGTTCTTGAACATTGATAGCTGGGCTGAGTGCGTCAAGGTTAGGATTTATGAATAAGCATTTACTTTTTAGCTTAGCTGAATATCCCTAAAGTGCATGAAGCAGTCTAATTTTAGTTGGCAAACAAAATTCCTTATCGAGATTCTTTGGCTTTTTTTTATTTGTTTAGCTGGAACAATGCGGTTTCGTACAAGCGATCCCTTGGCGACATTTCTCAAGGACTACTATGCGAAAGGGGAAGACAAGAAGGCATCCTTTCTACTTTTCTGGCATACTCACTGGTTAGTCATTTTTCTAATAGTCATACGATTCAAAAAGCAATTACCTCCTGTATCCATTTTAATGAGTGCTAGTCGTGATACTGAATTAGTTGTGGCGCTACTCGAGAGGTGTAGTTACCAAGTGATTCGAGGCTCTTCGCATAAAAAATCTTTACAAGCTTTAAAAGGCATTCACAAAGCAACACAAGAAGGGCACCTTATCTTGATTGCTGCGGATGGACCCAAAGGTCCCGCTTATCAGTTTAAACCTGGGGCGATCTATTTATCGCAAAAATACAAATCTCCTATTGATTTAGTTCATATCAAAGCGTCTTGGGCTTTCCGCTTAAATACCTGGGATCGTTTGATTTTCCCCTTGCCCTTCAGCCAAATCAAGCTCTTTTGGAAGCGCGTTTTACCTGAAAGCTTGATTGTGGATCAAGCCAGTAGAGTAGGGGAATCCGGCGAAAAAAACCATCAGGCTAAAGATGTTTTAGAGCAATCAATCAAGTCTTTGCAGACAAAGATGGAATCTTTAATTGCAAGTTCTGAGTCACAATAAGCCGAACGGAACGCACAGCCGAACAGCCGCAAAGGCACGCTAAGTACATAGAATTATGCACGGAGAGACCTTAAGGTAGAGACCTTAAGCTGGGTATTCAATACAATGGAATACTGTTGAATAACAACAGCCTGTCTTCGTTTGCCAAGTGATTACCAAGTAAAGGTTGGTGCAGTGATGGCAGTATCGCCCGCTATAGCGAATTGATTCTCTCCGTTTGCCCACAACTCATCGTTGATGAGCAGTTTATATTCAATGGGCTTAGAAGCATTTTTTGTTTCCCACGCCCACTCGTAGGGAGAGAGGTTTTTCATGAGAATGCCCACATCCCAGCTCAGGCCCGCACCTTCGCCGCGAATGTATAAATTATTGCCAAAGCCGACATCAACTCGTGCGGCAATTGTTGTTATCGAAAGCAGTTTTTTAACTGGGGCTTTTTTTACAGTTTTCTTGGTGGCAGTTTTCTTGGTGGCAGTTTTCTTAGTTGTTTTTTTCACTGCTTTCTTAGCCATTTTCTCAGTTACTTTTTTCGCAACTTTCTTTACCGGTTTCTTTACCGGTTTCTTTACCGTTTTAGTTGTTGTTTTTCCACTGGTTTTCTTGCCAACACTGCTGGCTTTTTGAGTTGTTTTTTTGGTCGTCTTTTGTTTGCTCATGGTATTTCTTAGGTGATGTTCTATTAAAACAGATCAAAGTACTATCGGCAAGAAAATAGAAGCAGAAAAATGGTTAATTTTAAGTGATAAAAGGCTTTAGTGATAGAAGGCTCTAGGCTCTAAATGCTGAGGGTCTACCGAATCTGAGCTAATTTACTCTGAACTAATTTACTTTACAAATTGTCAGGTGTAGCTTCTTATATAGAGTTCTATTTCATTACTCAACTAGAGTAGTGAAATCCTATGTTCTTTCTAAGTAGTCGATTTTGGGTCTGCGGGCGTTCGCTTGTTCATCAAGAGGAAAGTCCGGACACCATAGAGCAGAGTTCCCTATGAAAGTAGGGGCTTATTTTGGCGACAAAATAAGACGGATAGTGTCACAGAAAATAAACCGCCATTAATCCATTCCATTTAAATTGTACAAGTTTAAATTCGAGTGGTTTTAACGGTAAGGGTGAAACGGTGAGGTAAGAGCTCACCGCATCAACGGTAACAATGATGGCTTGAAAAACCCAACTCGGTGCAAGACAAAATAGGAAATCGAGCGGCTCGCTCAATGATTTCGGGTATGTCGCATAGATAAATGAACGCACAGCTAACGCCTTTTCGGATACGGATTTTTTTAGGTACACTTTTGTAGGTCTAAAAAATCGTTTGTGAAATTGAGTTAGTGGACAGAATCTGGCTTACAGTAGACCCAAATCGACACTTAAATTTAATATTTGACAAAGGTTGAAGCATCTCCTTTGTTACACATCCTTTTTTTTAATATGGCTAATAGTAAATCAGCACTCAAATACATCCGTAAAACGGAAACGCGCACACTGGCGAATCGACAAGTAAAAAGTCGATTAAAAACGCTTTCTAAGCAGGTGAAAGAAGCAGTTGCATCTAAGGATAAAGACGCAATTAGCGAAAAGACACGCTTGTATATATCTGCTTTGGACAAGGCTGGAAAGACGGGCTTAGTCCACAAAAATAAGATCGCTCGTCACAAGGCTGCCTGTGCGGGACTCAACGCATAAGTTTCTTTATTTAGCCTAATTGCCTAATCATAGATAATTTAGATAATTTCTTACCCCAAATACAAATTACCCCTATTTCTATGGATTTAGATCTAGGGGTTTTTCGTGTCCAATTTTGCTTATGAATAGAAGATAGTTTAAGCGGTAATTAAATTTTATGAAAGCAGAGCGACACAAAAAGACCTTGGGCTTCCCCGAACCTTTGCTCGGCAGGAAGGGAATGCGGATTCCTGTAATCGCTGAGACGGATCAGTACCTGGCCTTAAATAAGCCAGCGGGAATAGTTATTCGACAGCACCCTTGGGATGAAGGATTGCCTAATTTGGATCAGGCGCTGAACCATCAGCTCGCTGCCAACAGGCAAGAATTTTTGGCTACGGCGGCTAAGGTGTTTGCTTCAGTCTACTATTTAGACCGAGTGATCAGCGGCGTGTCGCTCTTTGCAAAAAGTAAATCGGCATGGGCCGAGTTGAAAAATTACACGGGATCTGGTTTGAATGAATTCCGCTTTCTCCTCATTGCCGTTGCCGAGGCATCGGTTGAGGAGGCGATTGTTTGCGAAGTCCCTATCTTACCCCATCGCTACAAGGCAAAAATGGTGCCCTCAAGTGCTAAGGGCAAGCGTGCAACAACAACATTTCAGTGCTTGAAAACCGGTAGAGAGGGTTGGAGCTTATGGGAAGCGCGGACACATTTTTTCCGACCGCATCAAATTCGATTGCACGCTGCACTATCTGGATTGAAGCTTATGAATGAAAGTCTTTATGCAGGACAGGAAGCACCCACCTATGCTGCCGTGGGCAAGCGAAAAAAATCGAGCGATTTTGAAAGGCAAATTTTTGAACCGACCGCCCTTCACTTAGCAGAGCTTAGATTGAATTCAGAAGAATTCGAATCTACTTTGATAGAGGCTCCTTTAGCAAAAGCCTTTCTGGGAGCACTGCATTGCCTGGATATGAAGCCCTAATTCGTGTTTTTTTAGTTCAAATTAAAGAAAATTCTTTACAGGAGGTGGATTATTTGACTCTTTCGTTCTCTTTCTCACTTAAAAAAACTTTCATATCCATAGATAACACATGGGAAACCTTAAGAAAAAACGTCGATTAAAGATGAATAAACACAAACGTCGCAAGCGTTTGAAATCAAATCGCCACAAGAAACGCGTATGGTAGTCGCCATGTTCTGCCTTGGCTAGTGTGCCTTGGCTAGTGAGGTAGTGAGGCTTGGCTAGTGAGTTTTGGCTAGTGAGTTTTGGCTGGTGAAGTTTGGCTATAAGTGGCTTACCCAATCTAACCTAATCGCCGACCTAATGGCTGACTTAAAAGCTGACCTGTTGGGCACATTTAGACTGGCTAGCTAGTGAGGTTTCTAGCCTATTGGAAAATTTTAGCTTTTTCTATTTTGAGTTTTTAGGAATCTGCTTTCAGATAGCATTCGTTGCCGACCGATCCTAGGTGCGACCACTCTTTATTTTGAATTGTCATTCCTGGAGTGGTCTGTTTTATCTACTTAAATTCTTTCGTAAAATAACTCACTATTCCTCCTAATATTCCTTAGCATTCAGTATGAGCAAAAAAGAAACGAGTGCGCTGTCCACTGGTCAAGCAGTGATGGCTTTAGAAGCGCAAGCTATAGTCGCCGCTGCACAGCGTTTAGATGCTCGCTTTGAGAAGGCCGTATCTTGTATTGTGGAGACGCAAGGAAAAGTGGTCTTTTGCGGGATTGGAAAATCTGGGCATATTGCAAGAAAACTATCAACCAGTTTCATGAGCATTGGTATCGATTCAGTTTTTTTGCATGCCAGTGAGGCGATACATGGTGATTTAGGTATCTATAAACCTGGGGATTTGACCATCGTCCTCTCAAAAAGTGGCGCTACGGCTGAGCTGGTTCGCTTAATGCCCGTCTTTAAAACCTTTGAGTCTAAAGTCCTAGCAATTCTCGGTCGCATTGATTCACCAATTGGCGAATTGGCGGATATCGTTTTAGATGCCAGTGTCGAAAAGGAAGCAGATCCCTTGAATTTGATGCCCACTGCCAGTGCGTCAGTTGCACTAGCCCTTGGCGATGCCTTGGCTTCTGCTGTCTTACAGTCACGAGGTTTTACATCTGAAGAATTTGCTCGCTTTCATCCTGGAGGACAATTGGGGCGCAATCTCTTGTTGTCTGTGGGTGATGTCATGCATAGCTTAGATAAGGTCGCTTGTTTGCACTCAGAAAACACCTTGAGGGATGCGGTCTTAGCTATGACCCAGTACCCGCTCGGTGCAGCCTGTATTCTCGCTGAGGATCAGACCCTAGAAGGCATTATCACCGATGGAGATATTCGTCGCCTTTTGACACAGTCGGGTACGGTGCTAGAGAAACCACTCCACGAGTGTTTAACTAAAGAAGCGTTGACCGTGAACCCCGATTGTCGCTTGAGAGAAGCCCTCCGTTTGATGGAAGACAGACCATCACAAATCTCTGTAGTCCCTGTGGTCGACAAAGCCAGCCATCGTTTACTGGGACTTTTGCGTTTACACGATATTTATCAAACAAATTTCTCTTAGTGAGGCTTAGCTTTACCTAGAGTAGTAATTGAACGGACGAGAAAATTAAAAGCATCCTCGACTGAATCGGTGATGTGGATAAATTCGAGGTCTGTTTTTGAGATCATACCCCATTCGATTAAGGTATCTAAATTAATCGCTGACTGCCAAAAATCAGTTCCAAATAAAACAATGGGCGTTTTGCCTTTGACCTTTCCCGTCTGCATCAAAGTCAGCGTTTCAAAAAGTTCATCCATCGTCCCAAAACCACCTGGGAAGGCTACCAGTGATTTTGCCATTAAGACAAACCAGTACTTGCGAATAAAAAAGTATTTAAATTCAAAAGCGAGCTCTTTTGAAATAAAGCGATTAACCCGCTGTTCAAAAGGCAAGCTGATACCAAGGCCAATTGATTTACCCCCGGCATCCATCGCCCCTCGGTTAGCTGCTTCCATAATGCCAGGACCGCCACCCGAACAGATGTGTAGGCGTTCACTTTTGGGCAATTTCAGGGACCAGTCCGTCAATTTTTTCGATAAATCATAAGCAGCTTGGTAGTACTGAGATGCTTTTAATTGTCGCTCAGCCTCTCGCAATTCCTCAAGTGTATCCGAGCTGGGATTCGCCTCCGAGGCAATACGCTCTTGTAGCTGTTTTAATTTCTCTTTAATCTCGCTAGGGTCTGGAGTTCGAGCAGAACCAAAGAGGACGATTGTGTGCTCCACACCCGCTTTTTTAAAGCGATCTTTGGGCTCAATTAACTCGCAGAGAATTCGTATCAGCCGAGCTCGTTTGCTGTGGAGAAAGTCGACACTTTCGAAGGCCTTAATCGGCAAATCCATACTATTTTCTGCAGTCTGATGTATCTTTTTGGGCATGTGGGATTTATCTATAAAAAAAGTAGAGTCGAGCGGGTCTTTTTTATTGCGAGCTCAGTATGATGCGTTGATTGTTAACGAATCTTTTAGTATAAAACAAGACGTAATGTATCTAAAACAAATCGAAATTCGTGGGTTTAAAAGTTTTGCCGATAAAACAGTATTGAAACTTTTCCCGGGGATGACCGCAGTAGTCGGCCCCAACGGATGTGGTAAGAGTAATATTGTCGATGCGATTCGCTGGGTTTTGGGCGAGCAAAGCGCAAAGGCCTTGCGAGGCGCTTCTATGCAAGATGTGATTTTCGAGGGAACTGAGAAACGGAAAGCGTTGCCCACGGCTGAGGTTATATTAACCTTCACCGATTGTGAACAAGAGCTGGGTACTGCCTTCAACGAGGTAGCGGTTTCCCGTCGCGTCACCCGAGAAGGCGGCAGTGATTATTATTTAAATGGTAAAATCGTGCGCCTTAAAGACGTGCAACGACTCTTTGCCAATACTGGAGTGGGACGCGTCTCATATTCCTTTATGTTACAGGGGCAGATCGATCAGATTTTGTCCACAAACGCCTCTGAGCGGCGAACTATTTTTGAAGAAGCTGCCGGCATCACTCTCTATAAAAGTCAGCGAAAAGAGGCTCTGAACAAACTGGCTTTAGTCGATGCGAACTTGGCCCGTGTTACTGATGTGATTGAGGAAGTCAGTCGGCAGATAAATACACTCAAACGGCAAGCGAGTAAAGCCTTGCGTTACCGCCGGTTAGAGCACCGTGCCAAACACTTAGATCTGGCCAGCTCAGCCAAGCGATACAGCAGTTTTAACTCTGACATACAAAATTCTTGTGCCCAAGCTGAAGCTTTGAGTGAAAGTGTAAAGGCAAAGAGCGAAGCCTTAAGCATCAAGGAGACGCATCTTCAGGAGAAAAAACAAGCTCGGCAAATATTGGCTGAATCGATGCAAGCACAGCAACAAAAAGCCTATGATCTACGCTCGGAAAAAGAAAATGCACTCAATCAATCAGAATTGTTTTCGGTGCGCTCCTCCGATTCCTTGAGCACGGTAGAGAATTATAAAAAGGAAATTGCCGACCTCGAAGCGGAGCTCAGTTCCCTTGCTGCTCGAGCTAAGGCGGAAGCAGAAAGCAAGCAGACGCAGATGAATTTAATGGGGGATTCAGATTTATTGTATCAGAATGAGGAGGCGGCCTTTGTCCAAGCCCAAGCAAAACTGCAGTCCATGGAAGCCGAACTTCAGAACCATCGGACGGCAATACACGAAGCAGAAAATTCAATCAATCGGGCGCGATCCGATGCCACGAGTTTAGAATTAGAGATCAAGACCTATCAAGTAAAGCACGCCGATCTCACAGAAAAATTAGTCACTGCGAAGGGAGAATTGACCGTACTAGAAGAAGCTTATCGAGTAATTGAACGCCACCAAGCGGAAGCGGGGGGTCAGCTGGCTGAAATTGAGCAGTCATTGGCTGAGAAGCAAGCACTTGCGAACGATAAACAAAATCAATTTCGTCAACTACAGGAAGCCTACCAAGAAGCGGATCGCTCCATCGCCAAAAAGACGGCACAACTCAATGTTCTGCAGAATTTACAGGCTAAATTTGAAGGTTTTGCCGAAGGGGCAAAATCTATTTTGAGCGGTCGCCTAGAGGAACTCGTCAGCGAAAGTGGGGTAGCCATTATTTCAAAAGCAATTCAAGTGCCACCGAGCCATACCCTTGCACTACAGACTCTCTTGGGAATGGCCGTCGATGCACTTTACGTCGGCGATAGTAAAAAGACACTTTCGATCATTCGCAGTTTAACCGATCAACAACTCGGTCGGGTCTGTCTTCAAGTAGATGCAGGAAAACAGATATCCAGTCCTGTCAGTGATTTGCCCACTTCGATTCAGCCGGTAAATTCGGTAGTCACAGTCGCTCAAGAACAACTCAAGCCGACGTTACTTCGTTATCTAGACGGGTGTTTCTTTGCCGATCGCTTAGAGGATTTTCTCGATTATTGGACGGAGAACCCCGATTTTCAATTTGTCTTGGTCGCTACTCAAAACGGCGAATTGATTGACGCACGCGGTTTAGTTTATGGAGGAGCAGACTCAGGTGAAAAATCGACCGGTGTTCTCGAACGCGCCAGTGATATCAACGAGCTTGAAAGTGCGATTGCTCAAGACCGAAAAGCCCTAAACACAGTTCGTGAGCAGTTTGAGCAAGTAGAAAATGAACGCAACAAAGCAACTGCTCAGGTCGAGCAACTCCGCGAGCAATTAGCTGAAACTAAGCAGAGCATCGCCGCTTTAAATGCCGATGCACGCGCTCAAAGGGAGAAAATTGAGCGTTTAATTGATTCGCGCGATAGCACGGAGAAGAATCGACAGAGTCTGGATCAATCGCATGCAGAACTCTTGACTAAAGCAGAGCAATCTAAGAGTGATTTAGTCCGAGCAGAGTCCACTCAAGAAGCCTTGCGTAGGAAAAATTCGGAGATTGAAAACGAGATAAAGCTTCAAAGAGAACGCTTAGAAGCCCAACGGGAATCCTTGGCTGATGTTCGTTTAGATTTAGCACAGAAACGACAATTAGTCCTCTCTGCCGATGAGTCAATGGAACGAGTGCACAATGATCAATCCAGCTTAGAGGCACGCATCAGTCAGCGAAATCAAGAAATTAACAGTATTGAAATGCAGATTAGCAAGTATACTGAAGATGCCGCTCTTGCCCAAGCGAGGGCAGCGGAATTGGAGCAGACCTATGTTTCAGTCAGCACGGATCTCGAATCCGATAAAGCGCAGTTAAAAGAATTAGACCAGAGTATTTTTACCACCGATGAGTCTCTAGCCGGAGATCGCTCAAGCTTGAAGCAGGCAGAGAAAGCATTGAATGAGATTGAAGTCAGCCTCGCTGAGCGAAAAACAAAATTAAGCTTTTTGCAGGAACGAATAGAAAGAGAATACTCCGTAGACTTAGCCCAAGTTGACTGGCAGGCAGAGTACTGGGAGGCGGGCAATGAATTGACCATTCAATTCTCCATCGAAGGCTTGGAAGATATCGACCTCCCAGTAAAGAAAGCCGGTGAGCGAAGCGAAATACCAAGCGAGGCGGATCTCGCCGAAATGGAAGCTTTGGATTGGTCAGCAGTGGAGTCAGAGGTGCAAGAATGCAAAAATAGGATTGCTAACATGGGACCAGTTAATGTCGATGCCATTGGTGAATATGCCGATTTAAAAGAGCGTTATGACTTTCTTAAAAACCAAAGTGAAGATCTATGGGACTCAAAGAATCTCTTGGTAAAATCTATCGATGAAATCAATGCCACTTCATTGAGCATGTTCAAAGAAACCTTCGACCAAATACGTGAAAATTTCATTTACACCTACGAGAAGCTCTCTGGTGGCGGGGTTTCCGATCTCAGCTTAATTGACTCTGAAGATCCCTTAGAGTCGGGCATCGATATTATCGCACGCCCCCCAGGAACCCGTTTAAAAAATGTCACTCTCTTATCTGGAGGGCAGAGAACCATGGCCGCAGTTGCCTTGCTCTTTGCTATTTACCTAGTCAAGCCCAGCCCATTTTGTGTACTTGATGAAATTGATGCCGCCTTAGACGATGCCAATATCGGTCGTTTTTGTGAGACCTTGAGAGATTTCACAAAGAAGTCTCAGTTTTTAATTATCACCCACAACAAACGCACCATTTCCAATGCGGACACTGTCTTCGGGGTGACTATGCCTGAGAAGGGGGTCTCCACACTCATATCCATGCGATTTAATAAAAACGATGAGAATCAACTCATCTCACTTTCTTAGTGTTTACTTAAAAGAGCGTTTATTTTTCTGCAGTGATCCATATTCGATTTGAGCATTTTTCATTCTTTTTAATCACCCTTGGGCTGAGTTTGCTCTTTGCACTTTGGTATTATTATGACCGCAGGCAAAAACGCTTTCTCAAGAAAGAGCGTTTGCAAACAGTTTTTCATTGTATTAAATGCAATCAGCTCTACGCCGTTCAAGACGCAGTTGAAATCAGTGAGTGTCCTAGCTGTGGATTTAAAAATGACCGACTTCAGTTTTAAAGCGTTGCAAAAACGCTCCATTGTTTTTCCTTTAAGGGCATTCAACAGTTAAACTAAACCAATTAACGCACAGAAGCATCCACAGACATGGCCGACACGATCGCAGTTCTAGATTTTGGCTCACAATACACGCAAGTGATTGCCCGACGCATTCGAGAATTAAAAATTCTTTCTCGAATTTATTCCTACAAGACAAAAGCAAGCACCTTAAAAAAAGAGGGCGTTAAGGGCATTATACTTTCCGGAGGTCCCGCTTCGGTTTTAGCAAAAGGCGCCCCTTTGCCCGACAAAAAAATATTTGAGCTGGGAGTACCCGTCTTGGGTATTTGTTACGGCGAGCAATTGATGGCGCACCTCCTAGGGGGGACGGTTTCAAAAAGTAGCCAGCGTGAGTTCGGTCACGGGACACTGAAAATTGCCAAAAAAGGAAAGCTCTTCGCCGGATTGCCCAAACGCCTACGAGTTTGGAATTCGCATGGAGATCGCCTGTCAAAATTGCCAAGTGGCTTTGAAGCGATTGCCGCCACGGAAAACTCTCCCTACGCAACCATTCAAAATGCAGCAAAGGATTTTTATGGAATGCAATTTCATCCCGAAGTCGCTCACAGCGAGCAGGGGATCGAAGTACTGAGAAACTTCCTCATTAAAATTTGTCAGTGCAAACAAGAGTGGTCCATGTCTAGTTATATCGAGCACTCCGTAGAGGCGATACGCAAGCAAGTCGGAAAAAAACGCGTCATTCTCGGTTTGAGCGGAGGCGTAGACTCATCCGTAGCTGCCGCCTTAATTCACAAAGCCATCGGCAGACAACTTACCTGCGTCTTTGTTGATAACGGTCTACTTCGACTCAATGAACGAGAGGCAGTCAAACGCTTGTACCAAGATCATTTTGACCTCGATGTACGCATCGCCCAGAAAGGACAATTATTTTTATCTCGTTTGAAAGGGGTCTCCGATCCAGAGAAAAAACGAAAAATCATTGGCAATACCTTTGTCGAAGTCTTTGACGACGCGGTAACCAGATTGAAACGCTCAGGTGATTACGCCTTTTTAGCCCAAGGCACCCTCTATCCCGATGTGATTGAATCGGTGGCCATCGACGGAAATCCCGCCGCCCTCATCAAAAGCCACCACAATGTCGGTGGCTTGCCCAAAAAGATGCAACTCAGTTTACTCGAGCCCTTGAGGGAGCTCTTCAAGGATGAAGTGCGTGAACTCGGTTCGCAACTGGGCTTACCTAAAGAAGTGGTCTGGCGTCAGCCGTTCCCTGGACCCGGCTTAGGCGTTCGCGTGATGGGACCAATTCGGAAAAAAGATTTAGATATTCTAAGACAAGCCGATGCCATACTGCACGAAGTGATGATGGAAGCGGATTTATACTATTCAGTCTGGCAGTCTTTTTGTGTGTTCTTACCCGTAAAGACAGTTGGAGTGATGGGCGATGAGCGCACCTATGAAAATGTGATTGCTTTGAGAATTGTCGAAAGTGTCGATGCTATGACTGCCGATTGGGCTCGCATTCCTTACGATGTCCTACGCACAGTTTCTAACCGAATCATCAACGAAGTTTCTGGTTGTAATAGAGTCGTTTTAGATATTAGCTCAAAGCCGCCTAGCACGATTGAGTGGGAGTAAGCACTCCTTAGAATTCTGCAAGAGATTAACCCAAGTTAACCCAAACCGCCCATGATAGATGGAACTAGTTTTGCCGCTGGCCTAGCCGTTGGCCTCGCTCTAGGAGTTGCCGTTGGAAAGCATTCGAAAAAAAAGCATCTAGAGCAGTCGAAAGATAGTACGAAAAAAGAATAATCGCATCTCAACCTTGTCTTATCGGCAAATTTGCTTTTCTCTAGCCCATAGCAATTTAGAGATGAAGATTCTTACCTACAGTGATAATGCAGGCTTCGCCCAACAGTTAGAAGCCTTCTGCAAAAAAGGAGAAGTGGCAAGCAATGTGTCAGCCGTCGTCAGTCGGGTATTAGCAGATGTTCAGTCAAAAGGGGATTCCGCAGTTTTAGCGTACACGGAAAAATTTGATCGAGCCCGTCTTAAGGCGAAAGATCTCCGCGTCAGTCCCAAGGAACTGAAAGCAGCTGAAGCGACGCTTTCCTCAGCCGATCGCGCCGCCATTCGTCAGGCGATTCGTCAGGTTAAAGCTTTTCATAAAAAAACCCTTCCAAAAAATTGGTCGGCTACGAACGAACAGGGTGGACGCGTCGGCGAGCGTTTCTACCCCATCGAACGCGTTGGCTTGTACATACCTGGTGGCAATGTCCCCTTAGTCTCGACTGTAGTCATGACCGCCGTGTTAGCAAAACTTGCTGGCTGCCCAGAAATCAGAGTCTGTACTCCGCCGGATGCCCACGGAGTCATCGCCCCCGCCATGCTGGCTACGCTATCCTTGATCGGTATCGATGAAGTCTATCGAATCGGAGGCGTTCAAGCCATTGCTGCTTTAACCTATGGAACAAAAAGCGTTCAGCCCGTGGATAAGATTTATGGGCCGGGCAATGCCTTTGTTATGGAGGCAAAGCGACAGGTCTTGGGAACGGTGGGCATCGATTTGCTACCCGGACCGAGTGAACTCATGGTCATCGCCGATAGCCAAGCGCGTGCCGAATGGGTGGCGGCAGATTTGCTTGCCCAAGCCGAGCACGGAAGCGGAAAGGAATTACTCTATTTTGCCAGTACCAGTCGGCGATTTATGGAGCGCGTTGAGCGTGCTTTAGAGAAAGGCTTGACCGAAATAAGTCATGCCGAAAAGTGTTCGGCTGTGCTCAAAGAACGCACCCTCTTCGTACACTGTCGATCCCTCAGCCAAGCGGCTGAACTGGCGAACTACATCGCCCCTGAGCACCTCGAACTTCAAGTTGCCGACAAAAGCATCGCACCTCTGACAGAAAAAATTCGCACGGCTGGGGCTATTCTCCAAGGCTACCAAACGCCCACTGTCCTCGGAGATTTCACCGCAGGCCCTAGCCACACCTTGCCCACTGGTCGGGCGGGTCGCTTTTACAGTGGCTTACAACTGATCGACTTCATGCGTCGAACGAGTACGGTGCGTTATTCGGCGAAAGCCTTAGCCTGTGCTGCACCCGTCGTGCGTGCTTTTGCACGACTTGAGCAACTCGACGCTCACGGGCGTTCGTTAGAGATTCGTTTGCCAGTAAACGGCAAAAGCCGAGGTCGTGGCTAAAGCAAACTCGCAGCCAACAGAGCGATGAGAGAAGACTTTAATGCAGATGATTTGACCGTATCGTGGGTGCAACAGCTCCATGCCTATGTCCCCGGTGAACAACCGCAAAGCGAAGGTTGGGTTAAGTTGAATACCAACGAAAATCCTTATCCGCCCTCAGCGCAGGTTGCAAAAGCCATCGCCGAAGAAATTGAAGGCCTCCGCCTCTATCCTCAGCCCCTGAGCCAAGCCCTCCGGTCGGGCATCGCCGAACACTTTGCACTCACTCCTGAGCAGGTTATCATTGGCAACGGATCGGACAATATCCTCGATATGATCACTCGGAGTTTTGTCGGGCTTGGACAAGCTGGACACACCGTCCCCAGTTATTCCCTTTATCCGGTGGTCGTTGGTCTTTCGGGTGGCGATCTAATCAATATTCCCTTTGAAGCGAGCATGGACTTGCCCATCGATGCCATTGCCAAGACCCCAGCCTCGGTCTTTTTTCTCACTAACCCAAACGCCCCTACAGGAGTTTATTTCCCACTCGATATCATTGAGGCGATTCTCCAAAAAATTCGAGGGATTCTCGTCGTTGATGAAGCCTACATCGACTTTGGTGGTGAATCCGCCGCCGCTCTGCTCGGTCGCTATAAAAATTTAATTGTGGTTCAGACCTTTTCAAAATCCTACAGCTTGGCTGGACTGCGCGTTGGCTACGCACTGGCCGATGCATCCATCATCACTATTTTAGATCGCGTTCGTGATGCCTACAATGTGGATCGCCTCGCTCAGGCCGGTGCTTTGGCCGCATTGAAAGACCGAGCTCATTTTGAAGCCAATACGGCTCGGGTCATTGAGACGCGAAGGGATGCCCGTGCCAAACTCGACGCTCTCGGTTGGTTTACTTATCCATCGAAAGCAAATTTTCTCTTCACAGAACCGAAGGACGCATCGGGAGCGAGTGGTGCAGCAGTCGCCCAGTCGCTCTTCGAATATTTGAAAGCAGAGAAAGTCTTAGTTCGTTATTTTGATAAATATCCTTTAACTTGCGCTTTTCTCAGAGTCAGTATAGGAACAGATAATCAAATGAAATCCTTTTTTGGAGGCATCGAATCATGGCTGAAGCAAGAACCGCAGAAATAACACGGAATACAAAAGAAACTCGTATTCATGCAGAACTGAATATTGATGGAACGGGTGAGTCCACGATAGAGACAGGAATCCCCTTCTTCGATCACATGTTGACGCTCTTTGCTCGTCACGGTTTGTTCGACCTCAAGGTCAAAGCCGAAGGCGATATCGCTGTTGATTACCACCACACGGTAGAAGACACTGGTATAGTCCTCGGACAACTGGTTAAAGAAGCCTTGGGTGAAAAACGAGGCATTCGTCGCTATGGTTTTTTTCTCCTGCCCATGGACGAGTCCTTGGCACGGGTCGCCATTGATTTATCCAATCGCCAAGCCTTTGTTTACAAAGTGGAGGCCAGCGATGCCATGGTGCGAGACTTTAATATCGGCTTAGTTAAAGAGTTCTTTCAAGCATTTGCCAACGAAGCCTGTTGTAATTTACACATTAATCTGGAGTATGGAGATGAGCCGCACCACATAGCTGAATCCATTTTTAAATCCTTTGCTCGAGCACTCGACAGTGCTACCGAAATCGATCCGCGAACAGGAGACCGTATTCCCACAACTAAAGGGATGCTTTGAGCCCGAGCCTTAGGCAAAGATAGCGGCACTGAGATCCAAAAATTACTAAGGAGCACTCTTTCACACAGGCACTCTGTACGCAGCCTCTTCTCATCTCTCATATATGTCCACGCAAAGCAATCAGCCCAAGCTCGCCGTTATCGATTACGGAATGGGGAACCTCCGTTCCGTACTCAAAGCGTGGCAAGCAGTCGGTGCCGATGCCTATTTGATTCAAAAGCCCGAAGAAGCCGCTCAGGCTCAAGCCTTAGTCTTTCCCGGACAAGGCGCAATTGTGGACACCATGGAGCGTCTCGCCAAGACGGGACTCGATCAATTGATTGTCGACTGGATTGCCAGCGATCGCCCCTTTTTTGGAATCTGTCTCGGTTTACAAGCCCTCTTTGAACACTCGGAAGAAGGGGATACTCGCGGACTGGGAATCTTTCCCGGGCAGGTAAAACGCTTTCCCTCGGGCATTGAATCAGGAAGTGGTCTAAAAGTACCCCACATGGGATGGAACAGCGTCCGCTTTGATTCCGATGCACACTCAAGCTTAACCGATGGACTCGAAAGTGGAGTCGATCAATTTTACTTTGTACACAGCTATTATGTTGAGCCCAAAGATAAAAGCCTTCAGCTTTTCGAAACTGAGTACGGTCGGCCTTTTTGTTCCGGCATTCGTTCTGGCCAATGCCTAGCCGTGCAATTTCATCCTGAAAAAAGTCAAGTTAAAGGATTGCAACTCTATTCAAACTTTTTAAAAACCCTTAGCGTTTAGAATGCTAACATAATCAGTATAGCAAATAGACTATGGATACAATAGGTACAATCAGACTCGGAGATGAAAATTTTGAATTCCCCATCATGGAAGGAACTGAAGCTGAGCGCGCCCTCGATTTGAGAACCCTGCGAGCCAAGTCCGGCTATATTGCCTTCGATGAAGGCTACGGAAACACTGGATCCTGCGAGAGTGCGATCACCTTTATCAATGGGGAGCAAGGCATTCTTCGACACCGAGGTTATCCCATTGAGCAACTCGCCGAGCAATCCTCTTTTTTGGAGACCGCATACCTGATCATTTATGGCGAACTGCCTAACGAAGTCACCCTCAGTGCCTATCAGCGCAATATCCTCAGCAATGCCACCCTCGATGCAAAAATGTATCCGCTCTTCGAGGGCTTCCACCAAGACTCGCACCCCATGGCAATGCTCTCCGCCATCGTCAATTCTCTCTCCACCTACCACTCTGAATACGCTACCAACAATCGCAAAGTCGACTTAGAACACTTTGATGCGGCATCGGCGATTCTGATGTCAAAAGCACGCAGTATTGCGGCACTCTCATACCGAAAAAAAATGGGACTTCCCATGATGGATTCCGATTCCAACAAGTCCTACGCAGAGGACTTCTTGAGTATGTTACTATCCAAACCTGGACTCGACTACGAAGATACCTGCGGCGCCTCCAAGGCACTCGATCTCTTTTTCTTACTCCACGCTGACCACGAACAAAATTGTTCCACTTCCACCGTCCGCATGGTCGCTTCCAGTGGAGCCAACCTCTTTGCCTCCATCTCCGCCGGTATTTCCGCTCTTTGGGGGCCCTCACATGGAGGAGCCAACATGGCGGTGATCGAGATGCTCGAAGCGATTCACGCCTCTGGAGATGACGGCTCAGGTTTTATCGAAGCGGCAAAATCTGGTCAGGCAAAATTGATGGGCTTTGGACACCGAGTTTATAAAAACTACGACCCAAGAGCCAAGATCCTCGGAAAAAGTGCGGTCAGTGTCCTCGAAAAAATTGGTATCAACGATCCCTTACTCGACATCGCTCGCCGTCTGGAAAAAGCCGCTCTCGAAGACGAGTACTTCATTCAGCGAAAACTCTATCCCAATGTTGATTTTTACAGCGGCATCATTCTCAAGGCCATCGGCATCCCCGTGGAATTTTTCACCGTCATGTTTGCGCTCGGTCGCATTCCCGGATGGATGGCCAACTGGAAAGAGATTGCGGAAAATCCGAAGAGTCGCATCCACCGACCCCGCCAAATTTATACTGGTTTCAACGAGCGGAAGTTTGTCAAACTGAACAAGCGAAGCTGAAAAGCTCCATAGATTCACTCACCTGACTCACCTAACTCACCGTACTATTGCCAATCGCCTTCCCTTCGTCACCCTTCAGGGGTATGGATGAAGTCCTCTAGCTTATAGCCAGTTAAGTCTTGGATGCCCTTAACTAAAATCCACAGAGTATAAAGCGTGATCAGCAAGCAGGGCACAGCGATCACTGGCCAACTCCAAAGCATCATCTTGCTCACCTCGGCATTGTAGGCCTCAGTTCCACTTGGGCTGACGACAATCCAGCGCGCCAAAAAGTAATTGAGGATAGCACTGATCAAGAAAGAAAAGCCCAAGTAGTAGGTGCAACGCTTGAGTAAATCCTCAAAAGCTGGACGCTGATTCTTCTCTATTAAAGTGGCATCAATCTTGGATACATTCATTAATTCAGGGTTGAGTAAAATCGACCGCACCAAAGGGTAGGGCGTTCTCAAAGAAAAGATCACCGCTAAGCCAATCACTGCAGGAATCGCTGCCTCCTTGACGGCAAACCACTGAGTTGGAATCTCTAAAATGCCAATGCCCCCCGTAAGCAAGACGCTGATCAAGCCGAGAATCGAGATGAAATTATACTTCTTCCTCAGGATTAAATCATAGATGAAGTAGGCTATGGGAAAGCAGAGCGCCAGCAGCAAAATAGGCAGCGCCGTGTTGGCAAAGTAGGGCGAGAGGGCATCCCCAAACCAATCCTCACCCTTGTTTAAAATGAAGATGGGGATTAAAATATTGAAGCCCAGATTTAAAAAGACATTTTCTTTCTTTGGGGTCACCCGCCCCGCTTTAGGAGCGTTTCCATTTTTTGGGTCGCTAAGTTCAGGCGATGCATTCATACTCATTCAGTAACTAAAAATTCATTTAAATGTCAAAGACAAGTTCACTCCGTTGCTTAATCACTGCCGGGCCGACCCACGAGTACATCGACCCCGTTCGCTATATCAGCAACCCCTCAACCGGAAAGATGGGCTTCGCACTCGCTCAGGCCGCCCTCGAGCTCGGTTGGTCGGTCGATCTCGTTTCCGGACCCGTTCATATTGAAGAACCCGAAGGAGCGATCCTCTATCCCGTCGTATCCGCTGAGTCCATGTTTCAGCAAGTCGATGCCCTTTTTGATGCCTGTGATATTTGCATCATGAGTGCCGCCGTGAGTGACTTCACACCAGTTAAGTACAGCCAGACCAAGGAGAAAAAAGCGACCGCTAACCGCACCCTGCACCTCGCTCAGACCATCGACATACTCAAGACCCTCAGTCATCGCAAGAACGGTCAGTTTATTGTAGGTTTTGCCGCAGAGACCGATGACCTAGAGGCCAACGCCCGTCGAAAGCTCGAGGAAAAAGCCTGTGACTGGATCGTTGCCAATCCCGTAGGACGAGAGGGCATCGGCTTCGGTTCGGATACCAATGAAATCACCCTCTATAAAAAAGATGGCTCACAGAGCCACCACGGGCCAACATCCAAGCTCGCCTTAGCTCGCACAATCGTTCAAGCTATAGCCGATACCCTGAAGGAAAGCGAAAACAAACAGCGATGAAAGCGGGCGGATTAGATAAGATTTTAGGACGGATTGAAGACCTCGACTCCGTCAATCTAAGTATACTTGTTCAGCGACTGGCTCGAGAGCGCACCCTCCAAGAGACCGTTTTCAACACGATTCAAGACGGGATTCTTGTCATCGACTCCGAAGGCATCATTCAATACGCCAACGAGGCCGCACGCCCCATCATCGGACTGAAATCCAGCGACATAGGAAACATTCAACTAAGAAAAATGGTGCCCGACCTAGTTCGAATCACACCCGATGCCGCCCCCGAAAACAGTCAGACCCAGCAAGCCGTCATTTCCCGAGAGCTAGAAATTAATTACCCCGAAAAACGCATCATCCGACTCTATATGGTGCCGATCAATGCCCCCGTCAATTCAGACGGAAGCGGAGGCTATGTCGTCGTCCTCACCGACATCACCGAAGCGCAAAGCTCACTCGCCGAACGCATTGAAAACGAACGAACCCATTCCGTAGTTCGCCTCGCCGCCGGCGTCGCCCACGAACTCGGCAACCCCCTCAACTCCCTGACCATTCACCTCAAGCTCATCGAGCGAAAGCTCAAAGACGCCCTCAAAGCGAGCTCGGCAAAAAGTGATTCCGATCCCCTCACTGACTCTCTGAAAATTTGTCAAGGGGAAGTGCAACGCCTCGATAGCATCATCACCCACTTTTTAGAAGCGGTGCGACCCGTCGAACCAGAACTGAACGAACTCAAACTCATTGAACTGATCGAAGAAGTCCTCCGCGTGCAAGAACCCGAGCTCGCGGATCGAACCATCAAAGTGAAAATTGAAATCGAAGGGAGCATCCCCGAAATTCTCGGCGACCGCGGACAGATCAAACAAGTCTTTTTTAATCTGATCAAAAATGCCATGGAAGCCATGCCCAGCGGCGGTGAATTGAAGATTCTCGCCCGAGCGGATGAAGAGCAGGTCACCCTACAATTTATCGACAACGGTATCGGTATACCCCAAGAAAATATCGCCAAGATATTCGATGCCTATTACACGAGTAAAACAGACGGGCACGGACTCGGCATGATGATCGTGCAACGCATTCTGCGACAGCACGGCGGACAAATCGCCGTCGAATCGCAAGTCGATGTCGGCACCGCCATCAGCCTGCAGTTTCCCCAGCAATACAGCCGCACCCGCCTGCTGGAAAGCGGTGAGTAGGGTGATGGTAGGCTATTAGGGGCTTAGGTTTCAATCGCATGCATAAAAACGCATGCATGAAAAAACGGGATGCTCCGTGGAGCAGTGCCCGCAAATTTTTCTTTTTACTGTAAAAAGAAACCGATAGAGATCAATCACTGTAAAAGATTAAATTAATAAAATTAATTTCTGAAATTAGTATTGATAATTAAATGGGTCAATATTAATTTTTGCGGATGCAGATAAAATATACACTAGGTCTAGACCTTGGTGCCAACTCAATTGGTTGGTGTGTCTTAGATATTGAAAATCAATTTATTGATTCGGGAGTGCGTGTTTTCCCCGCAGGATTAGATCAATTTAATTCAGGAAAAGAAGAGCATCCGAATCAATCTCGTAGAATAAACCGAGGGATACGGCGATCGATAAAGCGAAAAGCTAAAATTAAGGAACAACTCAGAAAAACTTTGGATGAACTGAATTGGATTCCAAAGGAAGAAAAAGATATAAAAGCATGGGAACAACTCAATGTCTATGAATTACGAGATAGAGCTATCCGAGAAAAAGTAGAACTGCTTGAACTCGGTCGCATAGTATTACACCTTGCCCAAAGGCGAGGCTTTTTGTCATTGCGAAAAAGTGATGAAAGAAAGGATAAGGACAGTAAAGGAATGCTTGGGGAAATTTCTGAACTCGAAAAAACAATTAAAGCTTCGGGTAAACAGACCTTAGGTGCTTATTTGCACGAGTTATACAAAGAAAATAAGGAGAATATACGAATTCGAAACCGACATATTCGTAGACAAATGATTTATGATGAGTTTGATACAATTTGGAAATTTCAGACACAATTTTATCCGGAAATTCTCAATGATTCGCTCCGTTTTGGAATGCATGGACAGCGAGAAAAAAAATGGACAACTATCAAGCCTGAGAGAAGGGATAAAGAACACACTTGTTTAGAACAATTTGGCTTGGAGAACCTCTTGTTCTTTCAGCGTTCTGTCTATTGGAAGGAATCTTCAATCGGTGACTGCGAATATGAAGAAGGCGAGAAAAGAGCCCCTAAAGCAGATCGCCGGTTTCAGGAATTTAGTATGCTTTCAGAGGTGAACAATTTGAAAATAATTGATAGTTCGCAAGGCGGGCGACCGATTGAGCGTCCCTTAACTGAGGAAGAACGAGCAATAGTACTGGATCGATTATACAATTTTGAAAATTGTAAATTTAATGACTTACGAAAACATATCTGTAAAGCAAACCCAAGTTTATTAGAAGAGCATATAGTCTTTAATTTAGAGGGGGGTGATCGAAAGAGTATTTCAGGAATGCTCAGTGATTATCGAATGAAATCCCCTAAGATTTTAGGAAAAAAATGGCTCCCTTTAGAAGATGGAATAAAGAATCAAATCATTGAGATTTTAACCAAGCCAAGTACCGACGATGAAGCAATTGTGGACGCTTTAAAAGAGGTCGAAGGTTGTGAATTTACCGATGAAGACATTGAGAATATCCTTTATGTTAAACTTCCAACAGCCTATGGACTGCTTTCAATTAAAGCTTTGGAAAAAATTATACCTTTCTTAAAAAAGGGCTATCTGTATTCAACAAAAGATGAATCTCAATCGGCGCTTCATTTAGCTGGGTATTCTCGGCGTGATCAAGAAGCCCATACAGGCTTAGACTTATTGCCTAGTTATACACATAACGATTTTAAACACTTAAAAGAAATCAATAATCCCGTCGTTAATCGTTGTCTAACTGAACTCAGAAAAGTGGTTAACGGGCTGATTCAAAAATACGGAAAACCGGAAACTATTCATATAGAAATGATCCGTCACTTAAAATTAGGTCCCCAAAAAAGAAGGGAATTAATCAGCCAAAATCGTAAGCGGGAAAAAGAGCGAAATGAGGCAGGGGAAGAACTTGAACAGTATAATATAGTTCCGACAAGAGCGTCAGTTGACTTATATTTATTGTGGAAGGAACAAGGCGAGCAGTGTGTCTATAGTGGTAGAACTATTAGTTTTTCTCAGTTAATCAGTGGAGAGGTGGATGTCGATCACATCTGCCCAGGTCGCTATTTGGATAATTCCTATATGAATAAAGTCCTGTGTTTTCGAAGTGAAAATGCGGATAAAGGTCAGAAATTGCCTTATGAGTGGCTTGCTGAAAATAACCCTGAGCGTTACGAGGAAATTCTACAGAGAATTAAGCTCATGAAGTTGCCGTATCCCAAGCAAAAACGATTTTGGATGAAAGAATTAGATGAGGGTTTTATTCAAAGAGACTTAAATGACACCGCATGGATTTCAAAAGCTGCCTGCCAGTACCTCGCACTGCTCTTTGATAAAAAAGATCAACATAAGGTATTAGGAATTAAGGGGCAAATGACTTCGCAGTTGCGAGAACATTGGCGATTAAACAAGCTTTTAAGGCTAGACGATAAAGATAGTAAGAATCGAGAGGATCATCGGCACCATGCATTAGATGCAATTGTTGTGGCCTGTTCAAATCCATCATTGATCCAAGCCTTTTCAAATATCCACAACCTAAGTCTTTGTTTTGAGAAATCAAAAAAAGAAGAAGGCAAAATGTTTATAAAATATCAAATGGAAGGGGAGGATCGTTTAAAGTTACCTTGGGAGAGCTTTCGTGAATCAGTAATGCAATCATTGAATGCAATTTGGGTGTCACATCGCCCTCAAAAAAAAATTTCTGGGCCCTTACATCAAGAAACTAATTATGGCTTTGCCGAAGAGGGAGTCGTAGTTATTCGTAAACCCATTGGAAAATTAACAGATAAAGAGATTGCCCACATTCGTGATCGAACGATTGCTCAAGCTGTAGATAGACATATGGAAGATGGGTATTCATTAAAAGATGACGAACATCCTTTAACTATGCTTTCTGGTCGGCCGATCAAAAAAACTCGTTTTTGTGTGCCGGCAAAGGATGCGGTTGTTATCCGTCCGAATCATAATCCAAAAGAATTAGTCCGTCCTGGGAATACCCATCATTTAGCGATCTATAAAACCCCAAAGGGGAAATATTTATTGGAAGCTGTCTCGCTTTTAAAAGTATTGAGAAGGTTGAAGAACCAAAAGCCAATTTTTAAGAAAGAGCACCAAGGGCATCCTCTCTTTATGACCTTAAGCAAAGGAGAAACTATTTTAATTGAAAAAAATGGGCTAAAAAATCTTTATGTTTATAAAACAATGGATTCTATAGCTAAGCGAGTTAGCTTTATAAATCATAACGACTGTAGAACTGAAAATAGTGCTTTAATAAGAGTGAGCCCAAGTAAATTTGATAGGGATTGCCCGAATGCTAAAAAAGTAGTAGTTTTACCGACAGGTGAAATACGGGATGCAGGTGTATGATGCAGTATTCGACGAATCGCTACGGAAAAACCGCCCAATCAACTGGAAATGTTCTAATAAAAAAAGTGGAAGTCTTTCATATAGAAAAACTTCCACTTTAAATACAGTAATTGATCTCTATCGGTTGTCAATCTACAGCATGTCTATTATAGACAGACTGGACGAGAGCACAGTAATTGATCTCTATCGGTTGTCAATCTACAGCCAATCTAACCTATGATACAAGCACTTGCAGACAGTAATTGATCTCTATCGGTTGTCAATCTACAGCTCTATGCCACATTT